>Ga0214163_1000001_pt1 | contig 215312 bp, 284 predicted proteins | sample LakMenepilimnion_2_FD_153001 | JGI IMG/M metagenome (GOLD analysis project Ga0214163, IMG submission 153001) | Freshwater microbial communities from Lake Mendota, WI - Practice 15JUN2010 epilimnion v4 | ecosystem: Environmental > Aquatic > Freshwater > Lake > Epilimnion/Euphotic zone | place... | reverse complement strand
ACAAAAGGAAAACGTTCTTCATTGAACTTTTCTAAAGTAATGATTCACCAAGTTAGTTCAGGTGCTCAAGGACACGTTCAAGATAATCGTATCTCACAAATGGAGTCTGAAAAGTACAACTACATCTTGTTTAAGATGTTGGCTGAGAACTCTGGTAGATCATTTGATGAAGTTTTAGAAAGTGCTCGTAGAGACAAGTGGTTGAATTCACAAGAAGCATTAGACTTTGGATTTATTGATGAAATTATCATTAGTGATAAAACATCTTCAATTACAACTTTGATGGATGGTTTTGAAGATTACTATCAAAAGGAAATCTTACATATGCCTGAGTTATCAAGTAAGACTACTCCAAGTATAACTACTAAAGTAACTCCTACTAAGAGAACTCCAAAGAAGTAATTATTTTCGTAAGAGTTAAAACCCACCAAGTAATTGGTGGGTTTTTTTGTTTATTAGAATTTATTTATTATCTTTGTACTTATGAAAAAAGATTTTATAATGAGAGGAAAGTCTGAGATCGACAATCTATTTGAAAAGGGCAAGTACCTTTCAGATGGATTTGTTTTGATTAAATTCTTAGACTCTGATTCTACAAAATTCTTATTCGCTGTTTCATCTAAGAAGTTCAAAAGAGCTGTTGATAGAAACAAAATCAAAAGATATATGAAGGAATCTGTCAGAGGGTTAATTGCTCCTAAGAAAAACATTGCTATTGTTTATATTGGAGCCGGTGTTCCTGAATTATCTGATATGAAAGAAAGTATCACTAAACTCTTAAATAAAATATGAAGTTAAACTACGATCTAATTAAAAAAAACTTAGCAACTTACGCAGAAGCTAAAGAATTGTTTCCAATTATCTCCGAATATGAGAGAGGTGAGGTTAATTCCAATGTTATGAGAAATATTGGACTTCAATACTTTGCTGAGTTTTGGGATTTCATGAAATATAATGATAAATTTAATCCTGTTATAGAAGGAATGACTTGGCGAAAATCGAAGGCATTGATTGCTGAGTCTACTCAAAATGTTAGATTGAAAAAGTTTTTTATGAATAGAACCCAAAGACAATTCAATGAGATTCTAATGGATGGTCCTCAATTCGATCGTTTATTAAATGGTCGTTGGGTTTCTAAACCCGCTTTAACAAGAAGAGGTCGTATGAGTTACGGTCGCAGAGGTGGTGAAAGTATTGATGGTTTGAAATCTTGTATTATTCCTCTTTTGAATTACATTATTCAAAACAATGTTGAGGTTTATGATGATTCAAAACAATATTTCTATGAGAAATTTGTTAACCAATCACAACTATTTAATAGTATTAGGTGGTATACGGTTCAAGAATTAAACTTTGATAGTGTTCCTAAGCGTGAGATTGATATTACTAGGAAACTATTAGGTAGTTTTGTAGAGATTATGGAAGAAACTAAAATTGACTTTCGTAAATTAAATTCAGAGTATATTATTTCATCTATTTCAAATAAAATTAAAAGCTCAATGAATGTTCCTAACGGAACTATGTTAAAGTGTTTGAAAGATGTTCCTTATGGTAATAAAATTGCTTTAGTTGCTAACAAATCATATGAGGTTAGAAGTAGTAGTTTGAACTCAAACGGATATTTACAGGTTTACATTACTGATGAATTAAATCGTAGTAATTATTTCCCTTATTCACATTTTGAGGATATGGCTTTTCATCGTGATGATTTATTAAATAGTTTGTTTGGCTCATGAGATTTGTAGTAAATAGTAACGGAGAATATTATCATATCATTGAAGAACTTCAATGTCCTTTCAATGAGAAGAAAGATTATATCATCTTAAAAGATGGTGAGATTATTTATTGGAGGCATTCTAATAACTATTACCAAGACATGACGGTGGATATTGTAATGATGAATTATCATATTGATGAAATTGAACACACTCACTATAGAAGTGATATGAGAAAGCAAAAGACTTTAAGTTTCTTGAGAGAAACTTTAAGTAAGATGATTGCTTACAAAAGAGAAATTAAAATTAATGAAGTTTTAGATAAAACACCAAAAGAAAGTGTATGGTTAGTATGTTAAAAAATAGTTTTTATAGATTCAATCGTTGGTTAGATAATAATGAAATGATTAAACTTAGTTTATTGTTGTTATCTGTTCTTTTATTTACACTACCTTTACATTTTGGTGGCGTTACAGGTCTTTTCGTGAGTATATCAGCAATAACTATTGTTTGTTTATTTGTTATCTTTAGAATGAATATAATGAATGATAAAGTTAAGTTTGATAGAAGTAAGTATGATGTTCCTGAGGCTGGTGAGATTGTTATTGTTAAGAAAGACTTTTACTATGATGGTCAGTTTAGGAAGTTCATTAACACTTCTGACCAAAGTCAGAAACCAAACTGGTGGAAAGTTCCGAAAGGAACAGAGTTAGTTATTCTAAATGTAGATGAAGATGATGGTGATTGGAAGATAAGATTTATAGAACCAACATTTAACTCACAAACAAAAGGTAGTATGAATTTATATTATCTTGATACGAAAGATTATTGGGACACAAAGGCAAACATTAGAAGTAAGATATTAAGTAAGATAGGAATATGAAACCAAGTTTTTTAAGAATATTTCAAGAAGTAAATACAAAAGATGGTAGAGGTTTACTCATCAGTGTAGAAACACCGTTTAATGGATTGTATGTTGAATATGATAGAGCTAAAGCCGTTGTGTGGTATAGTACCGAAAAGGCAGTGTATGATAGTAGTGGATATGGTGGTAAATGGATTAGTCGTGAGTATTCTTTGAAAGATTTAGAAGAATGGAATAAAGAATTGAAATTAGATAACACTTTAGAACAATTAGGAATATGAAATGGGTATATAAACCAAGAAGTGATTGGCATAAAAGATCTGACATGACTGAAAATAAAGTATATGAAGGAGATTGGAATGGTCTAGTGGTTTACTCTTCTGACGGTGTTTACATTGAATTGATAAATGATTTAGGTTCTAAAATTGGAGTTCATGAATCAAACTTAATCAGTTTAGATAAAATTAGAAAAGAGAAATTAAAAGAGTTAGGAATATGATACCAACATTAGAAACAATAATTAAAGCATCTGGAATACACACAAGTCGTGTGTTCAATGTTTATATTTTTGGTAGTCAAATTTATTCCACTTCCAACTCTGACTCAGATTGGGATATCATTATGGTTGCTAATAACTCTGTTGAGGTAATTGAAATTAAGAATGGTTTATATAACATTCACGTTTATACTCCAGATAAGTTTAAGGCTGACTTAGAATGGCATCGTATAAACAATTTAGAGTGTATTTGGGCACCTGATTGGGCTAAGTTGAAAGAGACTATCAAATACGATTTAAAGTTGAACCTGGCTAAACTGAGACACGCTACATCACATATTAGTTCTAATAGTTGGGTGAAGTCGAAGAAAAAGTTAGAACAAGATGATTATTACATTGGAGTTAAATCTTTATTTCACTCTTTAAGAATTCCTATGTTTGCTACTCAAGTGGCAACCTCTGGTAGAATTACTGACTTCTCTTGTGCCAACTTTATCTGGAATAAAATTAAAAGTAAAAGATGGACTTGGGAAGAATTAGATACTGAATTCAGAGAACTTAGAAATGAAATTTTAACAGACTTTAGAAAAGTAGCTGAGAAATGAATTCAATGATAAAAGGTGGTGAGTCTATGAGTTATCAAACTACTTTAATACTACAACTTGCTAAAAGATTGGAAAGAAAAGAAAAAAGAAAAGAAAAAATTAAAAGAATATGGAACCTATAGAGACTTCACCGATTATAGTAAATTTAGACTTTGCTAGTTTATATCCAAGAACTCAATTAGCATATAATATTGGAGTTAATATTAGAAAGGCACTCATAAGAAAAATGAAAATTAAAAAAATATTTAATTTATAATGTATTGTATTTGTTGTAAGAAAAATAATGTAATTCCTAACACACCACCTGTTAGTTCTAAAATCTCAACCGAAGATTCACCACCTCAACACGAAGAAGATATTCTTTGGAAAGATTCTAAAAGACCAGATGGTAGTTTAGTTAATGTTAATAATGAAATGATTGATAATGGTATTATTCATATCATTGATGCCGGTTATGGATCAACACACGATGGTGACCAATTTATTATTGCTATCTGTGATGATTGTATTAAAGAGAATTTAGGAGACGCAACACTTCTTTATTATGGAAACTACATGGGATATGGTAACAACATGATTGAAGATGAAGTAGAAAAGTCTAAACAAAAATATCGTAGAAGAAATTCTTTAGATAAACTTATTTAAAATAAAAAAGAGTTCAATAAGAACTCTTTTTAGGAGCTTAATAATTTTGGTATTAAAAATAATTTAATATATTTGTATAAATAATCACTAAAAAATTTATTAAATGACTCTCATTTCTAAAAAACCAGATAACTCAAGCTTAGTTGAATACTTTCAAACTTTAGACGTGTTCGATAAAAGAGAACTTATTAATGATCTTAGATTATTTAAGTCAATTTCGGATAAATCACTAAGATACTTTAAGTACTTACTTGCTTTCTCAGTATTATCAACTGTAATTTGCATTTCTATATTACCTAATATTTTAGTAGTATCAACCAACACTTTACTATCACTCGGTGTGTTTGTTATTTTTTACAAAAAATATAAAATCTCATTCAAGTATAAGTCTGTCATAGAATATTTACAAAAGAATATGTAAAAAAAAAGAGTCCTATTATGGACTCTTTTTTTATTTATAAAGTATTCTATTAAAAACGACCAGCTGTACCGAATGTAACACCACCCGATCCCTTCCATTTTTCTTGACCACGGACGAATAAACCATCACCTTGCTCTTTTTTTACTTTCGCTATGAATTCTTTGTCATTCATCATTTCGTCATATGCTTTACTTACTAAATTCTCATAATTGTCAGCAAGATTCGGATCTTTCTTGATTAATTCAGTAACTTTACCCTTAGCTAAATCGGTTATATATGTTTTAAGACCTTTGCGTGCGGTAAGAGCATTTAATCCCATACTAGTAAGAAATAAAGTCACACACATAGGAATAACAAGAAGAAGAGCGATAGGACCAACCTCTTCGTTTGTCTCAACTGGTAAATCTTTTATTTCATCATGAATTTTAAGAACCTCAGCATTATCAATTCCCTTTTCATCTGCTATTTTTAATAACATCTCTTTATATTCGGGTGAATTAATATCTAATTCTTGTTCTCTTTGTGCCATCTCAGAGCTCATTTCCTGAGAAAAGTTTTCAAAGGTTTTAACGTATTTCATAGTTTTAATTATTTTTTTAATAATGTATATATTTATTTTAAAAATTGTTTTTTTTAATTATTTACTATAATCTTTTAACATTTCTTTGTAATCTCTAATGATAGCATCAAAGATAAAGTCTAACATATCTTCTGAGCAATCTGAACACCCGCTCATTATACTCATCATCTTAATATGATTAAGTTGTAACACTTCTTCGTATTTAGTATCAGGACAGTATATTTGAAACCATTTGAAATGTATCTCAGACATTTCATAAAGTTTATCAAGTTGATTATCTGTTAGTTCACTCATTCTAAAATCAATTTTCTAACGCCTCGATTGATAAATAAATAATCAACCTTAACATTATATATATTTGATTCTTTAGATATATTTAATCTATCTAACATAACACTTGAACTATCTTTACAACTTCCTTTGAATAAAGTATCGTTATCAACATTATCTGTTACAAATAAACTTAGTTGATTTATCTTACCTCTTAACTTTATTGAAGTTACTTTCTCATCTGTTAAAGATTCAAAGTTTTTATGTTTTGATAAGTAATTGAAAATTTTAGGTGATGTTATAACCCAGTCGTAGTATTCACCTATCTCATCAACTATAACTTGTGGATTTGGCTTACTGAGTAACTTCATAATTCCTTTCTTATAGAACTCTAATTCATCTGTACCAAATATTTCTAATGATTTAATAAATTGATTATCAAGTAATAATGATATTGAACACATCAAAGAAGGCGTATCAAGATTCTTGATTTCAGTTGTAGTTGAATCTAGTTTATAATCATTACTTGTTCTACTAGTAACAATACTATTATTAACTTTTTTAACTTCAACAGATTCTACCTTAGCAGGATTGCTATTAACAAATAGTGTTTCACCAATTAAATTTTTGTGTGATATAACAGAAGTAGATAGGATATCATTTATGTAATCTATATTAAGATCATTCATAAAGATTTTATGAATTAATTACTTAATTGTTTAGACTTTTCCTTAAATAACTCAGATACTTTAGTAAATACTTCTTTTGGATATTTACCTTCATTTGCCATATATTCAGCAGTTAAACCTCTTAGGTAAGCTGATTCAGCATTTGTAATTTTACTACAAGACTCTTGAACCATATTCATAAACATTTCTTCGTCTTGGCCGTAATTATTATAAAGAGATTTAAGTTTATTTCTATGTGGAATCATTTTATCTTTTTCTTGACCTTCAGCGATCTTTTGATTTACCTCATCAATTTTAGAATCGATTGTTTCCCAATCAGATACTGAGGATTTTAATGATTCTAATATTTTCTTTTCTTCTTTTGAAGATTTATCTTTTAACAAATCCATTAAAGCTTCTAAGAACATTTCTTTACCAGCAACTTTGATACTACCAGCTCTTAAATATCTATCAATTGGACCATATGTTCTAATAGAAAGAAGTTGTTCCATCAAGTTCATAACTTTAACCTTAAACATTTCTTCTTCGTTTAACTGTTTAACTTCTACTTTAGGTTCTTCTGAAACCTTTACGTTTGATATGTTACTGAATTTTTTCATATATAAATCTCAATTTGTACTATATATATTAAAACAACAATCTGCTTTTCCTATAAAACAATTATGAATAAAAAAATTAAAATAATTTTACTTACTCTTTTTATCACGTTTATATTTCAAAAAAGTGATAAAGAAAGTGTTGTAAATAAAATCGACAAGTCTGTTATCATTGATACTAAGACTACAACTAAAATCATTAAATCTTCTATTAAGATTATTAGACCTGAAGAAATTAAAACATCTTTTGACGAGATTCATAGTGCTACTTGGTATAATTTACACAATCACTATACAGCATCTGGTGAGAGATTTCATAAAGATTCTTTAACAGCAGCATATAATCACGCAGAATTTGGAACTTATTTGAAAGTAACTAATTTAAGTAATAATGAATCTATTATTGTTAAAGTAATCGACCGAATGGGTAATAAGTCACCAAATAGAATTGATTTGAGTATCTGTGCTTTTGATTCAATTGCTAATTTATCTTCCGGTAGAGTCAAAGTAATAATAGAAGTTGTTAAATAGTCTTCATCGAGTTTATAAGTCTCTCCTTGAACTCTTTATCATTCTCTAAGAATTCAATTCTATTTTGTTTTCCTATTTCGATTAAGTCTAAATCTATTATGTTAGATAATACAGATTCTATTTTCTGAATGTTTGTTATTGACCATTTACCTAATTTATTGAACCTCTTTTCAACATCAACTACTTCACAAAGAAATCTTGAGTCTGTTATTAATTCACTCATTGGTCTTGCGTTGGTTGTAACAACAACATTTGCCATTGATTTAGCTTCATTTATATAATGACCCCACCCTTCAACAGTTGATGGACAAATGTGTATTAGGTTTCGGTTAGCCATATCTATAAATTCAGAATCATCTAACCTATTTCCTATAAAGTTAACATTGGGTTTTATTATTTGACTCTTCGATATTATATTAAGTTTTGGCATACTTATATTCCAATTAGTTAAAATTTCTGTTCCTTTATTAATCGATTTACCTTGAGTATGAAAACATTCTTTTACTTTCTCGACATCTTTATACATATCAAATGATGTGAATCCTATGTAGTGAACGTTATTGTGTACATTACTAAATATTTGATATGCTATTTTTGTTTTAACAAAAATTGATTGGAAATTTACTAACTCTTGAATCCATTCTCTAAAAAACCATTCTTGATTGGGAATTAATATATTGTATTTACCATAGTATCTTCTGTCAAGTGATTCTAAGAATATACAAATTTCATTATCGTCACTAAGTGGTTCTAACTTATCAGAATTATCTCTAAATTCAACTTTACCTATCTTACTTAAAATATCAGTGAGTATAATTATATCTTTTGTTAGTCCAGAATTATTGTTATGAGCGATTATGGTTATCATTTTATTTATATTTTTCTAAATGAAAAAAGTCGAACATTTGTTCGACTTTTATTAATGATTTAAGTAATTTATATTTTACCTTTGTACTCTTGAACATCATTTCTAACTTCTTGAGATATCTTTTTTAACTCTTGCATGGCTCTTCTGATACGAGTACCTGCTGTTTTGTTTCCTTTAACAAAAAACTTTTCAAAGTCTTCTTTCAAGTTAAAATTCTTTCCTTCGATTTCAAAATCCTCAGTAAGTAACTTAACTAATTTGTCATATTTGTCTAAGTATTCCATAAATATTTTTATTTTTTATGGTTTATATATTAAAAATGACACTTTCTTTGGATTTTATTCTTTAGTACAAATAAAAAAGCCACTCATAGAGTGGCTTTTTTATTATTGAATATTAAATTGTTTTCTTAGAATCTCAAAAGCTAAATCTCTTTGTTTGTTAACATATCTACTTGAGCCTGATGTTTTGATAATACCTAACCCATTCATAACTTTTAAGAAGTCTGTTACATCTTTAGGCATAACAATAATATCATTTACTTTACACATATCAGCAATACCTTTATTAGCAGGTAACTTTTGATTCATTTTAGTATCTTCTGTGTAAATAATATTTAGCATCTGATCGTAAAGCATCCATTTTTGATAGTTAGGATCTTTTTCAAGTCTATCTCTAAATTCTTTATAAGAACGGAATTTATAGTATTCGTTAAAATAAACACCAGCTAAGATAACTAACTCAATTAAAGTTGAGATTAAGATAAAAGCCAATGAGTTTGAACTATTATCTTTCTTTTTATCTTCTGTCTCAGCTCCAACAGTTGTTTCGTGTTCTTTAATTTTAGTAGCAAGTTCAGTCTTAACAGTAGTCTCATCTGCTTCTAATTTAGTAATATCTGATCTTAAAGTTGTTTTCTCATCTTTTAAGTCTTTTATTCTACTTTTTTGAGAACGAGTTGGTGGTTGAATTGCTTCAAGTTCAGTTTGTTCTTTATCTTTAGCATCAAGCTTATCTTTGTTTACTTTAATCTCAGCCTCAATATCAGTAATTTTAACATTATAAACTTTAGTTAAACTATCAGAGAATTGATTAACATTTTCTTTTTGAGTTTGTTCAATTACAGCTTCTTTAGAAGAGAATTCTTTAGCACCATTAATAGAAGCATAAAATGATGTACCAATAATTGCTAAACTTAATATAAATAAAGGTAAAACATCTTTTGTGAATGCTTTGACCTTTAAATATTGAATACTAAATTTATCAAAGATATCTCTTTTAAGTAATTCAAGACCACTTAACATAACAATAGAAGCTATAAATACAGCAACAGGATTATTTTCAATAACACCACCTAATACTTTTGATAAAGCAAAGTAAGCTAAAAATATAGAAGCAAAGTGTCCAAAAATAGAAAGTAATAACATAACCACATTGATATTTTTATATCCTTGGTTAAAATTCTGACCATTTATTTTTTCTTCTAATTTTTTAAATTCATTAATTTTCATTTTCTTTAAGAATAATTTTTCCAGACCATCTTTCCTTGAGTGTAAGATTTCTGTTTTTCATACTATCAATGACGTTTTGCTTATCAGCTAATTGAACTTGTAAATTCAATTTTTCTTTTTCTTGACCTTTAATTTTATTTTCCAAATTTTGTATTTGACCTTCAAAGTCAACTGTTTTTCTTTCTAAGTTTCCTTGTTTAAGTCTATAAAAATATCTCCATTTAATTAATAAATACTTTAACTCAGTTGGAGAATAATCATCCTCAAACTCTGAAGTCATTAGAAATTCAAGTATCTCATCGTCTTTTAGTTCCGAAATCATAGTATATATATTTTTTTTAGAAACCAAACTCTTTACGTTCTTTAGGTTTCTTATTCCTTATTATATCTAAAACCGTAGTTTTGTTTTTATATTGTTTATTATTACCTAGATATTCAGATAACTCTACCGATTCAATTGGTGATAAATATTCAAAGTCAATTACTCTGATTAAGTTATTTGATTCTAAGAGTGAATGATCTATTTCATCTTCATCTTCAACATTAAATATAGCAATTATATTAACTTCCATTGAATCTGATAAAAAACCATCAACCATTTGTAAAAGATTATTTGCGAACATATTAGATTTAGTAAAGTATTCGTGAAAAAGCATTTCACAATCATCTATAATAATAACTGGCTTACTATATCTTTTTAAGAACTTTCTGAACTCTGGATTGTTTATAGTGTGTTCGATCATATTGTTAGGTATGAAGATAACAGTTCTGTCTAATTTAGAAGCTATGTAGTTGATAACAGATGTTTTACCAGTACCTCTTTCACCGTGAAGAATACTTAAACCTTTATTAGACTTCTTAATTTCTTTTATAAGTTTATTAATATCTTTTCCAGTTTGTTTAGCATAGTAAAGTGAGAAGTTATCAATATCAAACTCAGACATATCAATTGGTTCAATTTCTAAACCACTTGTAGAACTGAGAGCTATGGTGCTTAACTTATTAGATTCATCTTCTTCAAAATTAACAATACAATCATTTAATTTTTCAACTATTTCTTGTATAGTTTCAAAGTTATCTTCTGATTTATAAAAGAAGGTTACTTCATTAACCATAGAGTTTTCATGTTTTCTATCAATTATGATATAAGAACAATAAGTATCTTCACTTAATTTAACAAACATTTTATCATTGATGATGAATTTTTCTTCATCTGGTAAAACCTCAGTAAAGAAGTTTCTTTCAATTATGTATGTGTTTAATACATCAACAAATAATTTTGTTGAATATGTATTATGTATAACTATTTTATTAGGTCGAGATTCAAATTGCTCCCAACAATATAAAAAGTCATTTAACTCAGCATCATCTTTATTTACATTAAGATTTAGAGTTGGACCGATGTATTTAGATTTATTTTTCAAAATAAGAAAATTAGTTTTATTTTTTTATATATAATGTCATTAAAAGTTTATTTAATAAATGAAACAAGACGTAGATTCAATTCTTTTAGCAAATTGGTACTTAATTAAGTGTAAGATGGAAAAACCATCTTGCCCTAAGACGGAACTAGCTAGAAAGTATCTGGTTGCTAAAATAAATAAGGCTTTGTTTGAAAGAACTAAATTATCTAGTTCAATCAAACAAAGCCTTATCTAGTTTAAATAATATTAAATTGAAGGTCCTTCAATTGTTGTATCGATAGCTGGTCCGTCAATGACTGGGTTGATAGTTTGATTATTTTCAAACATTCCTTTTTCTTGTTCTTGTTTAATCATATTCATGATAAACTCTCTTTGAAACTTTTGAACCTTGTCTTTTTCTTGCTTTAATTTGTTGTTTCTTGCTTGAACTTTTCTACGATGTTCTTTTGCTGCTTTTCCCATATGAATTATTTTTATGTTTTTAGTTATATCTAAAGTTAATTAAAATGTTTATTAGAATTTAAAATCATATCCAATATCTTCGTGGTCTTTGACGTATTTTTGAAGACCATCATAGTCTAAACCTTTGATAACAGTACCATCATCAAGTGTAATATCATATAAAAATCCAGCATCTGTTGGTATAACATTATCTTTATTAGTATCACCAGTATCTTTTGTAGGTTCACTACTGTCTTTTTCTAAATCTTTTTTAATTTTCACCAAATCACTTATATCTGGATCAGGTGATTTGCTACATAATTTAATATGAGGTGCTGGTATTAAAGCCTCAAGTCCTAATGTTGACCAAATAAAATCAATAATACCATTGATTACTTTTTCAAATAAACAAAGGAATGGAACTATTAATTTAACAGGTCTAACACAGTTTTCTCTATATTGTCTAGCGGTATAAGTTGGTAACTTAGGCATAAACGGCATACTAATAACTTGATTCAAATCTACTAACTCATAGTCATCCGGTATCAAAAACTTACCTTTTGGTGAAGCATCTTTATAAGGAAGATCAGTTGGTAGATTAAAACCATCTGGAATTTTAGGAGCGACATTTGGTGGTTTTGGGTTTGGAACTTTAACTAAAGCACACCACTCAGCCAATTTTTTAGGCTCAAATTTAACACCAGCCAATTCTAATATACCTAATGGTGTGAGAAATTTCATTAGCCAACTAAAAGATAACAACTCAACTATTTTCGATGGAAGTGTAAGAGGATTTGTTAGACCTTTGAAGAAATCCATTAACCATTTAATTATACCACCTATTATTTTTATAGGTAGTGTTACAAAACCTAATAACATTTTTAGAAGAGGTTGTGAGTTATCATTTAACCCTCTAAACTTAGCTTTAAGTTTACCAATCATATCTTTCAGAGCTTTGTTAGTAGGATCTTTTTTCAAAGCATTATCTAACTCATCTAATTTCTTTTGAGCATTTTCTAAGTTAACAGATTCATCAGGTGTCTGTAATATATTATTAGATTCATTTAATAATTTCTCAGTATCTTCACTTACATAAACATAATTATAGTTAACACCATTTATAAATGAACCGGTTGAGTATTTGATATCTAGAATATCAAAGTTATCATTTGGATTAATTTTACCTTTATCTTTAGTTGATTTATAAAGAGGATCATCCTTAAATGACTTTAACTCTGACAAGTTCAAACCACCTGCTAAGCCATTAGCACCTGTTCCTTTGAAATCTTTTATTTTTGGTTTTAAGAAATCTTGAATGTTTTTTACTTTTGCTTTATCTAAACTTTCTTTGAATATTAAATTTATTGGAACACCATCAGGTAGTTTATCAAAGTTCATATCCATTCCAAATGGTAAATCTTTTCCAAAAATAGAAAACGGTAACAAAGCTAATCCATCTAAAAGAAATTTATAATCGCCTTTTTTATTAACAAAAACGTGATTTGAAATAGGTGAATTCTTAAATATATCTTTTACATTTCTAGATCTTTCCGATGGTTTCTTATCTTTCATTTTATCTTTTTCTTTCTTAGCAGATTCAAATGCTTTAAAAGAATCTTTTGAAAAGATAGAAAAACCTTCACCCATTTTTTCTTTTAATATCTCAACAACAAATTTTGCTGGGTTGGTAAATAAAGAAATGAGTTTTACTATTTGTGGAATAAGTTTTGTTACAATATCAACTACAAATGATAAAAATACTTTAGCCGCGCCAATAGCGTGTGGTAGTTTATAATATCCACCACCTGGTCCTCCCGCACCGGCACCTACTTTAACATCTTCAGTTTGTTTATTTTTATCAACTAAGACACCTTCTATAACATAGTAAGACTCAGTATCTAAGTCAGTAAGCATATATCTTTTAATAACTTCAATTTCTTGAGGATTCTCAGGACCACCAGCACCGTATTTACCAGTAGAAAATAATTCATCTTTAGTTAAAGCATCATTTGTAATCTTTGATGGATCAATTATCTTACCATAAGGAAAGTTAGTATTCTCTGCTTTTATTTTATAAAGAGGAATATCTTTTGAGGTTGATGTTATTAATAAGTTAGAATTCTCATCTAATGATTTATCATAGTCTAATAAAAGTGTTTTCTCTTTACCAAAAGTCGGTAAAGTCTCATAATTTTCTGGGAAATTTGGTAGTTTACCAATAAATAATTTATTATAAGTATAATACCATTTTTTAATTACTCCATTTTCTAGTAGTATTCTAGTTTTTTGTTTATCTGGTAACAAAGTTATACCATCATCTAACTTAACAAATTCTTTGCGTGGAAATAAATCTCTCAATCTAAAAGTATATGAGAAACCTATACTTTTCAAACTAGAAACAATACCATTTTTTATATCACCATCTGGTAATATATTGTTTATTGCTTTAAGAATATCACCTATTGGTAAATTAAAACGATAAGTTGTACCAACAAAGTCAAAATCAAAGTTAACTTTTTTATTGAATTCATCAGAGGCATTGATTAACAAATCATCCAAATTATCTATAAAGTCACCTACATTTAAATTAATAGTATAATTAGCATTTGGATCATTCTCATAAATAGAAACTAATGAGATTAATAAAGCAGGTGATGTCATTCCTACCATACTTAATATAGCTATTTGTTTAGTTGACATTATCCATTTATACTTTTGATACTGCCATATACGATTACTCTTAACTAATTGATAAACATTTAGTAAGTTATTACTTCCATTTAATAAGTCCGATAGACTCAAAGCGCCTAATTCTCTGCGTAGAATGATTGTGCCTGATTTATCAGCATATTCTTTTATTGAATTTTCAGACCAAATAGAAGCTACATAAGTATTACCGTTTTCAATTCTTTTTTCAGGAGCAAGTGAAACATCTGACTTATAATTCCAATTTTCTAAAACATATTCATTAACATTGGTAAATGATTCTACATTTAAATTATTCTTTCTTATATCAATATTGAAATTTTGATTATTAGAAACTTTGAATATAACTTTGTTTTTAACAAATGATTTAATATTAGATTTAATCTCTGCTTCACCTTTAGCTTCTTCAAACTCAATATTTGTACTTGGATCAATTCTAATTATTTTTGTCTCATAGTCAGCTTCTGGGTCAATCCAAATATAACCAGCTGGTATATTTTGTGTTTTATTATATTCTGTTATTTTACCATCATACTTGGCATCATTTGAATAAAATCTAAATGGTTTAAATGACATTCTCATTAAGTCTGGAAAAGCTGGTTTACCGTTAACTTCTTTATAAACAGAAGCTTTAGCTTGTCCATATAAATAAACATTCTGAACGTGGGCCGGAACATTAAAATTATTAATTATAACACTAGCTACTTTATCCTTTTCAATTCTTTCTGTGTGTAATTTAGGTTCTACTGAAAAATCAGCAACCTCTTCTTGTTGATACATTTTATACTTAACAATATCAGTAAAAAATGACTTATGTGAATCAGTATCAGTTAAATCAAAACTAACAATAACTGGAGAACCTTCAATAGCGTCTTCATTGTTTATTAAATTCTTGTCACCCTTTTTATACTTTTTCAATTGCCACTCTTGACCAGGATTATTATGATTTGGTTTAGTTTTACTATTTTGTTTATCTACACCAGCATATCTTTCCCAAGTAAATGTTGGAGAACCTAAAGAGGGCCAAGCATTTCTGACAGGCTCTGCTAGTGTTATTTCATTATTTGGATAAAGATTATCCATTTGCCACTTTGGTGATCTTAACATCCAATCAGCTCTTTTGAATGGTGTATTAACATAGGTTAAATTAAAGTTTGAATCTAATCCAACAGTTTTAAGTATTTCATTAGGATTAAGTGGTGTACCATCAGCTCTAAATATACCTAAGATAATTCTTTCAGGTTTATATTTGTTGTATGGGTCATCATCTTCTAAATTTAAATCAGTTACTTCTTCTGGCTTTTCTTTTTCAGGTGGTAAGTCAACATAAATATATTTGTACTCAATATCTGGCTTGAAAACACCAGTTGAATAAACAGTTGATACTATTTCCCAAGTTTTATTACCGCTAGCATCTTGATTTGAACCAGGGCCGGCAGCACTAGCAGTTGGTCCAATTGGATCTTTAATTCTTTCAGCATTACCATACTTATCAATCTTTACTCTAGAACCACTTTTAGAGAACTCTTGTAACTTAGCAAGAGCAACTTTTATTTCTTTAGCATTTTGATATCCAATTGCTTTTGGTCTACCATCATTAACTCCAATATTACCAACAGGTTTTAACGACTTTGTTGATAATGGAACACCCAATAAAGGCATAACTCTAGCAATAATGTCTTCTATCTTAGCAATATTACCAATTACTAATTTAGCAACTTCAAAGTAAGGCTTTTGAGTTTCAAACATTGATGTTAGCATTGTTTTTTCAAAACCTTTAAAACCAATACCATCCATTGGTGGTAAATTAACATCTTCTTTTGGAAGTTTAATCTTACCATCTTTTTTATATTTATTAACATCTGGTATATCAAAATTTGTTACTTTAGCAAATTGTTTGAATACTTTTTCATCTTTCTGAGCAATAGGACTATTAAAATTCTTAAACATTGCTTCTTTCATCATCTTATCACTGATACCAATATCACCTTTGATGAAACTTTGTAGGAAATCTACATTTGGAACTAAAAATGGATTAGATGATGTTACACCAACAGATAAGGCTATCTTACTTGGTTCAGGCATCGGCAATGATAGCGAAACCTGATACAACATTGGAACTGGATCTGGGTAAATTGGAAATAATCCTGGTAAAGCCATTTAATTTTTAAGATTTTAGATATATATTTTTATATCATGTATTCCTAAAAGTTATTCTGACTGATTAGACTGTTTTTTTGAAATTAAATAGTTGAAGTTGTCGGCAATATCAAATTTATATTTAGCAGATAACTTACCAGACATCTCACCACCAGAGAACTTAACAATAATAAACATATCAATTAAAGTAGTATCGTCTAACTCTAATTTTATTTTTATTGTAAAATCATTATTCTCTTCTTCTTCACTAACTTCAAAATTAACATGATAATCAAATTTGATTTTTAAGTCATCATAATGTTCTCTAAAGAATTCTCTTGAAGGAACTAAATTAAAGATATCACCATTTTTACCTAAGAAGTAAATAGGTCTTTCTAAACAACCCATCTTCTCAACTAAAGTCTTAAATAATTTCATCTTAACTGTACCACCAGCAAGTTTCCAACCATCTTCAGCTTTTTGGATATCATCTGTGTGATTTGATTTAAGACTTGATGTTAAAAGATTTTCAAGAATTTTAGAGTTAAGAATAACTATTTTAATTTCCATCCACTCTTTGGTAACTCTTTCAGAATCCATAAAGCTATTTTCTTTACTTTTCCAAATCTCATTCATTAAGTCAGAGAATTTAAGAATGTTTTTATCATATTCTTGTATGAATTCACCTAAATGTTTGAACTTAGGATCTTTGTGTCTTATATCAAAGTATTCAAAATAACCAATAGTATCAATTCTTTTAGCATCAATAAACTTCTCAATCAACTGTTGAATATTTTTATTAGCATTTTCATAAATTAATCTAATCCACTCTTGAGTTAGTTTATCCCATTTAGATAAATAATCTTCTTTGTATAATCTATCAATATCAGCACCAATTAACTCATCCGCAAATAAATTAAATGAAGCAGACTTTTGAGTTGCTAAGTTTTTGTTTAAGTAAAAACTATATTGATTACCATCTTTATCTTCAACAACTATATCCTCTTGATGATCAGAATCTTTATTAGGACCAATCCAGAAAATGTTTTTAATCATCTCAGGTTTTAATTTAGAATCTAATAATAATTTATCAATAATATTTCTAGCAGTTGTTCTAGCAGCAACTAATTTATCCCAATCTTTTTCAATGTCAAATTCAATTGAATCAAATAATAGGCTAGCTTTAGATATCTCATCATCAGTAACACAAGTATCACCTTCAAATCTACCTAAGTTTAATCTGTTCTTAGCTAGAAGAAGATTCTTTAAGTCTGTGATAAATATTTCTGAATTTTCAGAATATCTAGCTTTCAAACCTCTATCTAATATATTATCAAGGAATTCGTTGTTTAACAAAACCATCGCAGTACAGATTTCTCCAACTAGGTTCTTATAAGAAACCTTCTCTTGTCTTGCTTCCTTGAATAATTTATAATCTCTTAGCCATTTCATTAGATTTGTGTTGTAGTATTTTAATATATATATTAAATTAATTAATTCTTTTTTGAAATGAGAGTAATAAAATCATATAATAAGTTCAAAGAGTCATTGGTGATTGACCTTATGGTTATGTCAGTTGATATATTAGAATCAATGAATATATGGCATGATGTACTTCTATCAGCAATTTCAGCAGAAGAGAAAGATATCTTTGATACTTTGAAACTACCTAAAGATTTTTATGATGGACGATTAAGTTTAGACTTCTTATCAGATAATATTGAATTCATTAACTCATTATCTTCTTTAGGTCTAAAGAAATCACCAGTTCAAAACACAGAAGAGTATCAAACATTTGTTAACAAACCTTGTAAATGGATGTTTATTTATGATATTAGCTCAAATGAGTTAGAAAATCCTCTTTACATTACTTTTCAAGTTTGGAATGAAACTAATAAAGAATGGGAAGATGTTAAGTTTTTTAAGATAAATGGTGATGTTAAAAAGTTCTATGATAAACTATCATCTAAAACAATTGAAGTAACTGATGGTGATGGGAACTATATCTATGTTACATCTGATGGTAATACTTGGGAGCTTCAGAATCTTGATAAAGAAAATGATGTCTACAAAAGATTCTTTAGAAAAGATGAACTTCAATCTTTATTAAACGACAGAAAAGTCACAGTATCAATTATCTAATTGATTCTTAATATATCCTAAAATCATTTGTTCTTTTTCCTTATCATCTGTTGAGTGATACCAAACCCAAGTTAATGTTGATTCCATAAATGATATTCTACTTTTAAGACCATTTATTTTACCAGATATTAATTGATTATCAGAATCATCTGGCTCATACTCTATATCTAATTCGTTACATATTGAATAAGTACCAGCAATATCATTATTGTTATAATAAATAGTTGCCTTAATATAAAGGTCATTTAATTTTCTATTATCAATTCTATCTGGATGTGTTATTTTGGCTATTTCTCTGTATAACTTTCTAACTTTTTTATCAATAATCTTTTCAACTATAACTTCTTCCTCAATTGAATCCTCTTGATATGATTCATTTATAGTTTCTATTTTATCTTTTAACTCTTCAGTTCTTCTTTGAAAGATATTATCTATTTTATTATTAATCTTTTTATCAAATACGTCTTTCAATAAAGGATGTTGTTCTAATAAATCATTAACACTTTTTATAAAGTTACTATCAGCTTCATGTACTATCTCGTTTTTATATGTAAAATCGGACTCAACGAAGTCTAATTCCTTCATTAATTTTTTTATTTCAAGTTGCTTTAATTTATTCATTGATTGTTTTTCCGAATTTGATAAATTATATATAATACAAACAGTTATTTGTTCGGATATTTATGAGTAATAAAATAAAAAATTTTAATGAATTTATGGGTGGTTCAAACATAAGAAGATTTATGAATCATTTAGCTATAGAAGGCTATCATAAAAGTTGGTTCTTAGGAAAGTCTAAGAAGTTTGAATTACATATTTATTATACACAAGTTAAAAATGTCATCACTGATATGAAGATTTATTCTGAAATAAAATTAGAAGAACTTAATCTTCCATTTAAATTAGGTGATAAGATAGATGTTGTTAGAGAATGGTCTGAAAAAAACGGGTATGAAATAACATTCGATTTAAATAGAAATCACTAATTAATATATACAATATGAAAATGTCATTACATCAATTATATCTCTTAAAAGAGAAAATGGAACAAGAAAATCTTTCTTCTGAAGAAGGATATTTGAAACTTTGTGAGAAAATATCCCAAAGAGAATTATTAATTGAAAATACTTCAGCTACCGGCGGACCTGCTGGTTCAGTGGGTGGTATGGGTGCTGTTGTTAATGCTCAACCTTCAGGTTTAGCAGGACAAACAATTGGTACAAGTTGGGCATCAGGTGGTGGTAAGGCTGGATCAGGTGATGTCTCTGTTCCTTATAACCCAGGTGGATCTAATAGAATGTTTCAAAAGATTCCTGTGATGGGTTCTAATCATGGTGCTAGAACTGGTAAAAAGTCCAGAGAAAAGAAATTAGATTTGAAGGCTCTTAAAAATGTTTTTGCTAAAAGACAAGACTTTACCGCAGGTCAAACTAAGAACGGTGAAAAGAAAGTTATGAACTTTGATAACTTCCAAAAGACTGATGTAAACACTATTAAGAAATAATATGAAACACTTAAAAACATACGAATCTTTTGGAATGAATAAATCTATCTGTGATAGATGTGGTGAACCGACTAATGGTGTTACTACAATGTCTATGTTTAACGAAGATGTCATCTGTATGACTTGTAAACAAGACGAAAAGAATGATCCTGAATATCAAGCGGCAGCAGAAGCTGAACACGAAGAAATCAGAAAAAGTAACAACAATTACAAAGGTGCTATTCCTAATTACAAACCAATTAGATAATTACAATCCAAATCTTGATCTGTTTGAATCCCAAATTTCAGTAATTTGTGCTTGACTAAGATCTTTATTATAGATATCAACTTTAGCCAGGTAACCATCCCAAAACTCAGCATTATCCCATCTTCTCATTAAATGTATTCCACCATTACTTGATGTTGGTTGATCTCCCGATGTTTGATTTTGAGAAATTAACGTATTATTTAAATAAATTTTAACAACTTGGCTTGAGTCACAGGTAACAACTATATGATACCAATTATTAGTAGTTATGTTAACGGCTTCAGGAATTACAGAAGACATTTGAAATCCTCCATTAAAATACCCACCTCTTAAACCATTACCTTGTAAATTACCTAAGAAATAATTAATTTTTCCATTAGTACCCGGATAGATTTCTGATATTATACAAGGAAGACCACCACTATTACCACCATTCCAATAATGCCAAATTGATAATGTGAATTTAGTCATTGATGGTAAACTTGTATTACAAACAGCATAGTGACCACCAGCCGCATAGAAAAGAATTTTACCACCATCTCCCGATTGATATGTTGGTACTCCTGAGCTTGGCGCTCCAAGTAAATTAAATTCTTTACCATCTACCAAATCTGTCCAAACTGTTCCAGTTCCTGGATAACTTGCTGTATTACCAGCATCTAAAGATAGAACAGGAGCTACATATGAAGTCCAGTAACCATTTGATGATAACCAAGTACTCGCCTCAACCGCACCACTTGTAGCATTATCAAAAGCTGATTGTCCTGATCTTGCTGGTAAATTATTAACTAAATCTAAAAAGCTACTATCTGTTTTTTGAGTAGATACCCAAAAGGTTGGTTGGTTAGCAGATGCTGTTCCTGTTGTATTACCACCAGTTGATCTTCCGGCTATACCAGCTGTAGTTGTATCTGATATAATAATATATCCATTGGTATCATAAGAGTTTGAAACACCACCAACAAAATTACCAAGTGAGTAGTCACCTGATCCTGGTTCAGTATCAACCGCTATTTTTCCTATATTTTCAAATCCTGGTATTGGAACACCATTAGTGAAAGCAGTAAGATATTTCCCCGACATATTATTATATTTCTATTTTGGTTATATATTAAAATAACTATACTTAAACTTTTTAATAATTCCAAATTATAACTAATAAATTTATTAACTAAATGATTGTTAAGAATGAAAAAGTAATTATCTTAGGAAAATCCGGAAGTGGAAAAGATTACTTAATGAGAAAACTTGTAGAAAGAGGATTAAAAGGATGTCTAAAATGGACAACAAGACCTCAAAGAAAGCACGAACAACAAGGTATTACTTATAACTTTGTTAGCGATGAACAATTCACAGAATCAATCAACGAAAATAAATTTTTAACTTATCAAACATTTAATGTTACTCCAGAAGGTAGAGAACCAGAGACTTGGTACTACGGAGTAACTTTACAAGAGTTCAATGAATCACAGGTATTTATAATGACACCAGGTGAGTTTAATAATCTAACACCTGAAATGAGAAAAGGATGTTTTGTAGTTTACTTAGATATTGATAGACGAGTAAGAGAATCAAGACTTTTAGGTAGACAAGATAAAAATGATTCAATAAGCAGAAGATTAGATGCTGATGATATTGATTTTCAAGAATATAAAGATTATGACTTGAAGATTACTGATCATGAATTTTCTTCAGATGATGTTTATGATTTAATGGATTAAGGTTCTACCTTACCGTCAAATTTTAGACCTTTCAATTGACCATTAATAGAGTTACAAACATTCTCTGAATTAGAGATTGTATTTTCCAATACAGATAATAAGATATTAAGAATAGAATAAACTTTTAAGAAGTTCTTTTCTGAATCATAAAATTGAGAATTACAAATACCTTCAATCAAATCAATCGTTAAAGTGATTGTATCATTGTTTTTAGCTTTCATCTTATCAACAACAATCTTAGGTAAACCAGACTCAATCATTTCTTTTTCATAATCATAAACTATGCTATTAATTAAGTTAAGAAGTGCTTTCCAAACTTTAGCATCATCCATCTCTTGATACTCTTTGGAATTAACAAACTCAGATATTTTTCTTTTATAAGATTTAAGATAAATTGTTAGGTATTTTCTAAATACAGCAGTTCTGTATTCAGTTGAGAATTGAATTGTAGGAACTTTAGAGTAGGTCCAGAAGTCAATATAGTTAAAGATATCGTGATTAGTAATATCAGAGTCAGCAATTGCTTTAACATGAGAGTTAACATCTTTTACTTTACTTCTCATAAATTTTTCGACAAAACTATCAGATAGTTTACTCAAAACGCCACTAAACCAACTACTTTTAAGCATTGATATTATCAAAAACACAAATATAACAAATATGGATCCTTTGAAACCATATTTCTCCATAATTGATGCTATGTCTGTTAAACCCATTTCTATTTTCTATATTTTATAAGGTATATATTTATTATAAAAACTACCAATTTTAATTTTGTCTAAAAATATGATAAGTAGTAGGTCTAATTTAATATATAAATAAAATAAATTCAAAAAAATGGACTTTAAATATAATATCAATAAGATTCACGGTGACCTTCTTTCACAGTTTCTAAATTCAGAGATTAAAATAGAAGAAAAATCAAATTTAAAACTTGGTAACTACATTGAAGTTTCTATTATCAATGAAGGTAAAGAAGTTAAGATGGTAGTATCTAAAAAAGAATTGGAAAACTATAGTTTCAATTGGTCTTATTCAGAAAATCCACTTAATGAAAGTGCTGATTTTGTTGATAGATTTTCAAGCATAGATGATTTAACATCTGATGTTAAAGAGATTTTTGAAAAAAATAGATTCTCTGAAGAGTACTTAAACGAATTAAATAAATAATAAATAGCTATATGGCAAATTTTATAGAGATTACTTATACAAATATCAAATATCAGATTGAGGTTTATCTGAGAGAACAACATAATAAAGGTCAGATTCTTTTCAGCCCTGCTTCACCTTATGGTCAGATTCTTTCAGTATTAGAGAATCTACACCAAATGTCTTTTTTATATTTGAAAAATGCTATTAATCAATTTGATTTAGGTGATAACAACTCACTAAATGAAAGAATTATAAGAAATGCTGCTATATTTGCTGGTCATAATCCAGGTAGAGGCATAAGTGCTACAGGTACATTAAGATTTACATTAAAAAGTAATATTGATTTAGATAAAGAAATACCTGGTGGTAGAATTTTAATTGTCAATAGAACTAAAATAAAAAATGAAACAAATAGTTTATACTACATGCTTAATACAGGTGTTGAGAGAGTTAGTCATAAAATAACTCCTAACTATCAATTTTTTATACCTATCATTCAAGGTGAATGGAATGAAAACTCAAGAACAGGTGATGGTACTCAATTACAAACATTTAACTTTTCGGAAAGTTCAGTTAAAGATGTTGAAAACTTTAATGTAGAAGTTTTAGTTAATGGTGAATACTGGTCAATTAAAAAACACATTTGGGAAATGATACCAGAGGAAAAAGCTTGTGTAGTTAGAACAGGATTTAATGGTGGTATTGATGTTATATTCGGAAACGGTGGTTTTGGTGCTATTCCTGAAATTAGTTCAAGAATATTTATAAGTTATATAAAAACTGATGGTGCTAATGGAAATATTTACAGAAGAACTAGAAATGATTGGAAATTCTTAGATGATGTATTCGACGGAAATGGAGATACTTTAGATATAACAAAAGTATTTGATATTGATATTTATACAGATATTAATTTTGGTGCTGATAAAGAAGATTTAATGTTTACTAAAAACATTCTTCCTATTGCTTCTAATAACTTTGTATTAGGTTTACCTCAACAATATGCTTATGAAATTAAAAAGTTAGGTGTATTTTCGCACGTTAACGCTTATGAAAGAAGTGGTACTATTTTCATAATGGCAACACCAAATATTAAATTATTCAAAAGTTCAGATTCTGATTACTTTACAATTGATATTAAAGCATTTAGCTTAGATTCTTATGAGATATCAAAAATTGATAAGTATTTGAAGACTGGTGGTAATTTACAATTAACTAAAAAGTATAGAATCAAATCACCAGACTTATCTTATTATGTTATGAATGTTTATGTTATACCATACGCAGATGCTTTAGATGATTCAGTTAACTCTCAAATTTTAGAAGTTATTTCTAACTATTTCTTAGACTTATCGAGAATTGATAGAATACCTAAATTAGATATTATTAGAAATCTTTCAACTATTAAAGATATACACTCAGTTGATGTTCAATTTGTAGCAAAAAAGAACGAAGACTATCACAAGAGCGCAATGACTGATGCTCAAAATAAATTGAATAAATATAATTCAAGTTATCAAAATGATATATCAGTATCAACAATAAATCCTGACTATATTCCAACAGAAACTAAAGGATTAGATTCTATTTTAGGTGATATTGTATTTGAGCCAAATGAAATTCCTATTATTAGAGGTGGTTGGTTTGATAGAAATGGTCTTTATTACTCAGATGATATTGATGGTAACGGTTTAAAATCTGTTAATATTATCAAAAAAGGCTCAGTTGACGGAAAAAATAGACCAATTTAATTATGTTATACGAAGAAAGACAGTTACCTGAAATGATTCATATGAAGCATCTACACGATGATGATAATGATAAGTATATTAGATATGATGAGACAATACTTGATAAAACTTTATCGCCTCATATGTTTGAGAATGATGTAATGAATACTTGGTTGAAAAGAATGCAACCCTTAGTTTCTATAATGTTTGACCAAATGAATATTATAAAGAACTTTAAGAACTATATGGTAGATAAATATCATTGGAAACAAAGATAATTTCAAAAATCGAAAAACTAAATAAATTATTTAATATATAATAGACAAAACGTAATAAAATCAAATGGCAGAAGAAAATAAAAAGATTGTTGGGTTCAAGAAATTCTCTGATATCAAAGGTAAATCAAAGATAGAAGAGGTTAATCCTTCATTGGATGTTAAACCTATGACTGATTCAGATTTGCCGGCAAATCCTAATTTGTCTAGAGATTCTAAGAAAATTGAAAAACCAGCTTCAAGAAAAAACTTGATACCTCAAGACCAAACAGTAGATTTACCTTCTGACGAAGATGAATTTGAAAATGATATTGATGAAACTGGTGATAAAACTCATGAAGGTAAAGTAGAAACTTTTGGTAAAGTTGCTAAATTCCCTAAAAACACTAAAGCATCTAAAGCTTATAACTTTCTTGAGAATGTTAAAGTTTCTAAGAAGTCTATTTGGTATATTATGGTTGAAAAACAAGACAACGAACTTCAAATGGTTAAATATAACGTTAAAGAAGGTGTTGATTTGTCTAAATTCGTTAATGAGTTAAAAGGATATTACACTAAGAAATATGGTAAAGATGCTAAGTTTATTGAAGCTATTTCTAAAATTAGTGTAGATGGTAATGATAAATATTCAATGGTTAAAAATATTCCATTAGTAGAAGTTGAAGGTAAGAAGATGATTACTAAAATCACTGAAGACTTAATCAGATTATTAAGTAAATAATTTCAAATAATATTTAAGAAACTCACTTCGGTGAGTTTTTTTTGTGCTTATAATTTTATATATACACTATAAAATAAAATCTATTTATGAAAAATATCCAAAACTGGGAAAAATTTAATGAGTCTTATAATCAAGAAATGATTAACGAAGGACTAATTGGTGATATACTTAAACTACCATTCAAAATAGTTGGTTTCTTATTGAAGCCATTAGTTCCACTTTTATTAAAAGTAATTGGTAAAACTATTTCAATTGAGAATAAATGGAGGGTTGTTAAAGCTGTTTTAGATAATGTTGTTAAGTTAGCATTAGATATTGAAGAAGTTAAAAAGAAACTAGCTAAAGAGAATTCGGATTTAACACCAAATGAAAGAAGAGAATTAGAAAAGAAAGTTGAAAAGTTCAAAAAAGAATATCCTAATGGATTTAAGTTCAGTGAGGTTAAAAATAAATTAATTGAAAGTGTTGAAAAAAGTTTTGCCAAAGCAACTGATGAAAAGAAGAAAGAAGATTTAGAATGGTTATTGAAAAAGATATCTGATTATAAAATTTCTAAATCAATAGGTAAATATAAATTAGATGAATTAGATGATTTAATTGTTGAATCTCTTAATGAATCTGATGAGGAATTATCTCCATCAGAAAAAACAGAAATCTCTAATTTTCCACATAAAGCTAAAGAAGATGCTGAGAAAAGAGAAAAGAGAATAAGAAGATCTCAAAAAGAAGATCCAGATGGAATGTACCCAAGAGATGATGAAAGATATGATGACTCTGGATCAGAAGGCGGTTGGCAAGATGGTATGGGTAAACCAAGTTGGTTAGGTGAAGGTGTTGCTGAGAAATCAGTAAGAACTAAAGACAAACACACAGAAGTAAAAGCTGATAAGAAAGATTCTTTCAGAAAGAAAGTTAAAGATTTAGTTACATCTCAAAAAGATTGTAAAGTAAAACAAACAGGAGATGACTTTGAAATTCATTGTTGTGATGAACATATCGGTCAGGTAATGTTTAGATCTGACTATGTTGGTGTTAAGAAAGTAGGTAATAAATTCCCTAAAGAATTTGGATATGAAGAGTTAGGTAAAATTAAAGCTGAGATTTCTTCTATTATAAAATCATATAAATAAGAACCCCTCTTGGGATAGCATCCCTTGACAGACCCATTCAGAAATGAATGGGTTTCTTATTTTAAAATAGATTTGATTATGTAATCAACACGGTCTTTCATATCAACCGTTGTTAAATCTTGGTGAGTAATATTCTCCATCTCTAAGTAAGACTTAATTAAGACACCAAGTCTCTTTATTTCATCTCCCTGGTGAAATCTGATACCATCATTAGTATCTGTATCGATCGGTGGTACATAGAACACCATATCGATTGTATTGATATGTTTTAGAATTTCCTTTTGAATATGATTGATAGAAGCAATATCTTTATTAGTAAGTTCTGTTGAAAATAAAGATCTAAAGTAAAAGTAATTAAGAATAGAACTAGAGTCGCAGATAATATAATCTTTTGACTCTAAAAACATCTTCTCTCTGTTTAACTGTTTATAGAAAATCACCATCTGATCTGACGGTGAGTTAGGAACTCCATACTCAGCAATATAATCGGTTGCTGCTTCACTAACGAAAGCAGAATTGATTCCTTTCTTCTTTAGTTCTGTATGAACTTCAGCGGCTAATGTACTTTTACCACTAGCAGGTGGACCCATTACCATAATTAATTTACCTTTCTTAGAATTCATATCTGTCATATTCTATAAATGAATAGTTATATTCGTTTTTTTCATCAGCGTCAAAGTCTTTAGTATCAATTGTAGCCCACTCTTTACCTAATTCAGGGAATGTTGTATCACCTTCAAAGTCTTTATGAACAAGTGTTAGATAAATTTTATCAGCTACTTCTAATGATTGTTTGTAGATTTCACCACCACCGATAATAAAACAATCATTGTTTGTTAAAAGTAAAGCCTCTTCTAAAGAAGAAACTACCTCACAACCATTAACTTCGTATTCTAAGTTTCTCGTTATGATTATGTTTCTTCTATTAGGAAGAGGTTTACCAATTGATTCATAAGTTTTTCTACCCATCACAACTGGATGACCAGTAGTTAATTCTTTGAATCGTTTAAGATCAGATGATAGTTTCCATATCAATTCATTATTGTTACCAATAACTTTATTCTTTGATGTTGCTACTATTATCTTTATCATCTTTATCTATTGAAGAATTGAGCATTTTGTTGTAGTTTAGCAAAGTCTTCTGGAGTAAAGTATTGTGGTGATGTTTTAGAAATATTAACTATCTCTTGGTATGTAGCCTTAGCCTCGTCCATTCTACCTGTGTAGAAACAAGTGGCAGCATGAGCTTCAGCAAACTTCCAGATATAAAGTGCTTCATCAACGAATAATAATCTATTAGGATAAGGATTCTTACCGTGAAAATTTACTTTAGCAAACTTAGAGTAAAGATAAGCCATATTCCACTCATTCATTTGTAGATAGTAATCAATGATGATTTTAATAGATTCGCCTCTCGTCGGATCCATATTGTAAGCTTTTAATAACTCTTGATGTGTTAGGTTCCAAGGTTCTTCTAAACTTCTCATAATAGTTCCAATACGAAACTGAGAATAATAAATCTCTTCAGCATATCCGTCAGTTCTATTAACTCTTTCTTTATAGTACTTCAGTGCTCTACGCAATCTTTCTTCATTTTCTTCTTTATTATCAGGCATAGAAGCAGAATCATGATATGATTGAGCTGTATAAAAAATCCAACGAGGATCTTGACGATTAGCATCAATATATTTTTCTAATACAAAAGCGTGATTCTTATATTTAGTTGGGATATCACCTTGCCAAGAAGCACCAGTCATCTTAACATCAACGTGAATATTTTCAGCTAAACCAGATGTGATATTTTGTTCATCACAAACAATAAATTCGTGAATTGGACCATACCATCTAAAAGGTTTAGAAACTTTGAAGAAAGTATTACGAGTGTATTTCATCTGACCAATGAAAGTGTTGATCATATAAAGGTCATTAACAAATTGGTCTTTACTAAACTTAGGATCAATTATTAAAGTCTCATCACAGTCAAACCAATATCCATGAACTTTGTTTGGATCCCAACCTAATTCTTTAACAACATCACGAAGTTTTTCCATTGCGTGAGTTCTACTTTTTTCAAAGTCATCGAAAGGTCTTTCAAAAACATACGTTGGTATGTTATTTTCTTCACCGAATTTTCTGATTATATCTTGTGTACCGTCAGTTGATCCAGTATCATTAACTACGATTAAGTCAGTGATAGTTTTACAACTTTCAAGCATTTTACCAATTACATGTGATTCATCTTTACAGATAAAGTTTAAGGCTAATTTTCCCATTTATTCTTTTTTGTTTTTTATTATAGTATTTAACTATTAAGAAGTTTTTTAAGATTGATATCTCGTAGAGCATATTTTGGAATCATATAACTTCTGTGTACTTTTATTGATTGTAACAAACCAATACCATTAGAAGAATTTAAGGCAACTTCAATACCTTCACCATAGATTCCTCTTATAGTATATTCAACACCGTCTTTAATTCCTTTTGGATAACCATTTGATTTTCTACGGAATAGTACAACCTTTTCACCTTTGACATAGCTGACTAATCCCTTTTCAATCATATCAGTTATTCTCCACTCGTGACTTGTCATAGTAATATCTGATATTTTTACCAAGTTCTGTAGCAAATTCTAATTCACCTTGAACACCTGTTGAGTTAGCAACAGCTTCTTCATCAAAGTTTACAACTACTACCTCATCGCACCATTTAATGAATTCAAAATCAATTCTTTTCCAAGTTTCCCAGTCACCTTTTAGATTACCGTGAACCGCAATTGGATGTGACATACTGATTGGTGAGAACACAACGTGGCCCATATTAATTAATTGAGCCGCAATTTCATTGGCTAACTTAAAACTTTTTTCTTCGTATCTTGAATACGGAATTGCTAAATATATTTTTGTCATAATTTATTATTTATCTTAACCAGTGGCTATTTTTTTCTGGTAGTAATGGTGTCCAGTATAACTTCCAAGTATGAGGGTTATATCTAGAAACTTTCATTTTGTTATAATACTCTCTACACTTTTTTATGTCACCTGATCGTACAAGTCTTGATGAATCTCGATAAAAAGTTATAGGAACTTCTTTTATTTCATTTTTCATATCATCTATCATATACTCTCCCATCCCTTGAGTATCTGAAAAATTATATGAATTAGTTATATTGTTGAATTTCTCAAACCATTTTTCAAATGTAGCAGATTCAAAATGTAAAACAACTGCCTTTTTAGTTTCTATATTTTGGTGTTGTCCAGTGAAAGCATGAGCTCCTCTGAATTCTAAATTTGGTGAAATTCTACCTATACTTTTACCACTATCATATGCGGTCATATTTGAGCTGATAAATGTATTAGTTTGTAGAAAAGGATTTTCTAAATCATCTGATGTATAAACAGCTTCATAATTTTTGACAGTTATATAATCAACATCTTTACTTACATTATTTACTAAATCTAATACAGAATCACCACACCATAAAAGTTCATCAGTGTCAACATGTATCAACCATTCAATTGATAACTCTTTACATCTTTCTATTGATTTGGTAACAAAAGTCTTTTGTCTATCCATTAGAGTCCAATAGTTTCTATCATAAAACTTATCCTTAGAATCCATTGAAATGTATTCAGCTTCTATCAATTCACCATAACTATCAATCACCTCTTTAAGTTCTGGTGTGTCTTCAACACTTAAAAGAAATTTAGAAACGCCTATACTTATATGATAATTAACCCAGGTATCAAAATTAAAAGGTTTTCTAACTAATGAACATATAGCAATCATTCTAATATCTTATTTAATTTTTCGTTTCTATAATATTCTATATCTAAAACTATATCACTTTCATCTACCCAAGACATCATATTATCACCACTAACAGTAAAAACATTTAGATATTTAATATGATATCTGTTAAATTTAATTTTAAGTGAATTGTTATTGTCAGATTCACCAACTATAACAATAGGTTCATCTTTATAAACACCTACTCTTACATTCCTAACTCTGTCTCCAATTTTCAATATTCTATTCATTTTCCAATACTTTGTTTATTTTCAATTCTCTCCAAATATGAAGAGGTAGAAAGTAATAACCAGTTGGTGAGTAATAAGCAGGTAAAGGTTGATTTCCTAAGTCAGAGTTAATTGGAAGAGTTGAATAACGGTGTGTCACCGAAACGTTTAAATCGAAATCACAATAAAGTTGATATTGCTTACCATAAGTGAACTCTTGAAAACTCTCAGTTATACAAACAACAATATCCCCCTTACTAAGAGGATATTCCTGACCTTTTATTCTTGATGGATAAATCATTTTATAATATTTTATTTATCTTATTACCTCTTATAAGAGTTTTTAATTGGTTATCACTTGGTTGAATTCTATGTCTTGATGATAAGAATCTATATCCACACTTCTTACAAACATAGTGATGATTAATAAACTTATCTGGTCTGAAATCTAAATAATATCTATCAGAGTTACACTTTCTACAAACACCTTTATTCCATCTTACTTCATTGATTAATAAAATAGGAATAATGACTGGTGATAGTATAATGTAAATTACAATTGAAAATACTATCTTAAATAAGTTATAGAACTCCATTAAGTAAATCTTCAATTTTTAATTCTCTCTTTTCATCTAAAGTAAGAACTCTAACACATTCATCTGTGTAACCTGATAATTCACCATTATCATTAACTAGTTTATAGAAAGGTCCTGTATAATCATCATACCTCCTGGAATTGAAAGGAATATGTGTAACCTCTATCACATCATATACTTTACCTACTGTTAGAGGTAGTCTATCATATTGATTGTATTTACTGATATTCAAACACTTTACTTTCATTCCTGAATAAAGTTTTTCATCTTCCAAGCCTCATAAGTATTTAGAATCAAACCAGATATAGTCATTGGTCCAACACCACCTGGTACAGGAGTAACCCAACTTGCTTTCTCAGCAATAGCACCAAAGTCACAGTCACCAACTAACTTACCAGTATCTAATTTATTAATACCCACATCAATAACAACCGCGCCTTCTTTAATCATATCAGCAGTTACTAAACAAGGTTTACCAACAGCAACAATAACGATATCTGCTTTTTGACATTCTTCATTTAGGAGCGATTTGGGAGTGTTAATATCACATGAGGTAACAGTAGCTCGTCCGATGTTAAAGTCATTACCTAGCATAATAGAAATAGGTTTACCGACAATATTTGAACGACCAATCACAACTACATGTTTGCCTTTTGTTTCAATTTGATAATACTCTAACAACTTTAGAATACCATAAGCAGTTGCTGGTCTCATAGCCTTTTGACCTAAAGCCATCTTACCAAAGTTAAGTGGATGAAACCCATCAATATCTTTGTAAGCACTGATCTCATTGATAATAGGATCAGGTTTAATATGAGCAGGTAAAGGAAGTTGAACTATAAAACCATCATAAGAAGATTTGTTTAGATTCTTAACTTCTGTTAATAAATCAAACGCAGATATAGATTCGTCAAATCTAATTAAATGATGATTGATACCGGCTTTCTCACAGGCTTTTAATTTACCTTTGACATAAGATTCAGAAGCAGGATTATTACCAACAAGAACAATAGCCATACTTGGTTTAGCAATTGTATATCCTAATCTTTCTTTAGATTCATCAACGTGTTTATCTATCTTTTCTTTAACTCCTGTGAGTATGTGATTAGATACTAATTTACCGTCTAATATATTTGCTAAGCTGGTTGTTTCCATTTTAAACTATTAAATTTTATAATCATTTCTTTCATATCAGAAATGTGTTTGTGATATTGCTCATCTATACTTTCAGGTACTCTATGGTTTGGAGTTTTACCACTCAATTTACTTTGTAAATCAGTAGTCAATCCAATCTTTTGTGAAACAGAATAACCAAAGTTAGCAATTCTAACCCCATCAACCTCTGTATAATCAGGCAGTTCTTCTTTTACAATCAACTGAACATCAACTGGTCCAACTCTGTAAGCACTTTGATAGTCTGGGTGAGCCCATCTTCTTTGATTCTTAACACTTATCACACCATCAATTTGTGGAATTTCTTCAATTCCCATATCATCACAAATCTTAAATGCCATATCAAGAGTAACAATAAAATCCCAATCATTTACTCTTCTCTCAAGAATTGGCTTACCATCAATTGTAAAGCAACGAATTGCTCTTGATCCAACCAAGACACCACCAATTTCGGTAGTGTATTTAATAAGCTTACGACTTGGGTAAAAAAGTCTAAACTTATTATAGTATCTTTTGGAAATATCAATCTTGACATCCGGACAATTCATTAGGATGTCAAGATTGATATCTCTCATATAAGCTTTTATTTCATTTAAGTAACTCATTAGTTATATTTTAGACAGTTTGAGAATCTATAATTTCTATTGAAATAGATTTCTTCTTCTTTGGTTTGTTTTGTGATTATTATACAATTTTGAGCATAAGTAATTGACGATATTTTTAGTTTATTTTCTTTTTTTGAAAACTCACTATTCACATAATCTATTAGTTTTTTTGTATAATCGATGGCATTGAATAAACCTATTTTATATCCATATATTGAAGATTCCTCATCCCAATAGTTACACTCAATATCCTCGATTATATAAACACCACCTGGTTCTAATAGATTCTTAAATAAAAAATTAAAGGTTTCTATTTGATGTGTGGGTTGATGGCTACCATCATCAATAATAAATTTAGCTGAACCTATTTCATTAGAGACTCTATTTAAGTCATTTATATTTGATTGGTCACCTTTAAATACTGTATGATTTTCAAATCTACCTTCTATATTTATGTCCATTGCGAATATATTTGCTTTAGGAAAATATTCTTGCCACATTCTACAAGAATGACCTTTTAGATATCCAATTTCAAGCATGTTAAATTCATCACCTCTAAAAGGCTCTAAGTATCTAGGGTAGAAAAAGTTATAACCATGCGGATTTACTTTATCTGTACCGTATTTAATTCCTAAATTTTTAAAATCATTCATCTCCAAATGTTAAAATTTTTTTATTCACTTCTTTGAGATCGCCCCAAACTGAATTATATGTAATACCTCTTACTTTTCTATTATCAACCCAAACATATTCATCTTCTGGGTTTATACATCTTGGTTTATCAGTTACCAAACCATGGTACTTAAAACCGTTATCATCTAACCATTTGATTGTAACTTCTCTATCTTTTGATTCTCGAGCAGTAAAGAAAGTGATATGATTACCTTCTTCATACCACTTATTAATTTGTTCAAGTGATCCTTCAATCACTTTAGCTGTTGGATATAAATGAGCATCTTCGTTCATTATATCATCACAACAAGTTCCGTCTATGTCTATTAAAAATACTTTCATTCTAATATTTCATTAATTTTTTTATCTCTCAAAAATTGAGTAAGAGCCGATTTGAAAACTACATCACTTTTAATCGTTGAAAATATTTGATTTTTATAATCTATACCGGTTGGTATTGAATGTACAAGGTCATTAATACCTGAGATTTTTAATTCCTGACTATCATACTCAAATATAACTGAATCATTTTCAACACTAATATGATTATATAAAAATGACATTTCTAACATCATCTTTAATTGTTCTTTTGAAAACTTATCATCAAACTTACCATCAATGATATTTTGAAGATTATCTTTTATATAATTATCTGTATCGTCTAACATTAGATTGAGTTTAATTCGTGGATACTTTTCTTGTTAACTAAACCCCAGATAGACCTAGCAATAATGTTATCACAAGAAATAACTTTCAACTTAGGTGACAATTTTGCTGGAATAGAATCAGATACTAATAACTCAGTTAAAACTGAAGACTCTAAGTTTGTATAAGCCTTACCACTTAGAATACCGTGAGTAGCAATCGCTCTAACAGACTTCGCACCTTTCTCCATAAGAAGTTCAGCGGCTTTACACATAGTTCCTAAGGTATCAGCCATATCATCAACAATGATAACATTACGACCAGTGACATCACCAACAAGTTCCATTGAATGAATCTCATTTGGTTTAATTCTTTTCTTATTAATCATTGCGAATGAAGCATCTGGGAAAGCTTTACAGAAGTCAGAAGCTCTTTTAACAGCACCTTGGTCGGGAGCAACAATTGTTAGGTCTTCAATTTGATGTTCTTTGATGTAATCAATAAAGATTTTGTTACCATTCAAGTGAATAACAGGCACATTATAAAAACCTTGAATAGCAGAAGCGTGTAAGTCAATAGTCATTACTCGTGTCATACCAGCCGTGGTTAAAATATCGGCTAATACTTTAGAGCCAATTGAAGAACGAAGATGGTCTGTTTTATCTTGACGAGAGTAAGCTTGAAAAGGAGCAACTAATGTAAATGATTTACAACCAGCTCTTTTAGCAGCATCAATAACTAATAATGTTTCCATTATGTTATCTGAACTGTTTGTTGTTTGTACAAGGAAGACATCTTCGTCTCTGACAGATTCTTGAAATAATGGTAGAATTTCACCATCTGAGAATTTATCAATTTTTAATTTACCTGGGATAATTTCTTGTTCAACAATACCCATTGAAGAGAAACGTTGTTGTTCTTTGTTTAGAATTTGACAAATCTGGTTTGTTAATTCTTGACTTGATGATCCGCTGAAAATTTTCATATATGTTGTTTTTTATTATTTTTTACTATTTAAAAGTATATCAATAGCCGCATCCCTAACTCTTGTTCTATGTGGTTGAAATTGAGGATTCACTCTACACTTAACTATAAAGTGTTTAAGTGATGATGGATAAGAAGTAATTTTTTGTTTTACCATCTTTCTTCTATAACCAACATAAGCAGGTCTCAGGATTGTTTTCTCTTCCGGTGCTTGTAACTTGTTAGAATTCTTCTCTCTTTTCCAACCAAATAGCAAATCATATTGCTTGGTCTTTGATAAAGAATCAAACCAAACAATATGTTTACCCATTTTATTTCTAAAAGACTTCAACTCTTTCTCATGTTGTCGTCTTTTCTTCTCGTGGTTGGAAATGTTCATGTTACAAATATACAAACAATTTTTATTTTAGCCAAAATTAATCTTCTGAGACAGCTCTTCCGATTTGTTTTTCCCAATCTTTATCAGTTCTAACTTCTTTATTCTTTTCAATTGAAGCATTTAACACAGTAGTAGAAACATTCATTTCTTTAGCTACATATTGTAAAGCCGCAATGTCTTTAGGGAAACAATGACCACCATATCCAAAGTCACCATCTGGTCCTGGTACTGACCAATGTGAATTTCCTAATCGGTTATCATAACGAGCATATTCAATTACTTTATCATAATCAATATCCAATCCTTGACAAATTTGATACATCTCATTAGCAAAAGAAACTTTAGTTGCTAAGAAAGTATTTGTTACATACTTAATCATCTCAGCAATTGTAGAACTTGTTTTAACAATTGTAACTTGTGGAAAAGCTTTCTCAAATACATTTTTTACTTTAGATGTATATGGTCTATCACCACCAACAATAATTCTATTTTGATTCTTATAATCCTCAACCGCATTAGCTTCTGTTAAGAATTCTGGATTGAAAACAATATGTATGTTTTCATTTTCCTTATTTAGTAATTCTGTTGTCCCAGGTGGAACTGTTGATTTTATAATAACAATAAAATCTTTTTTATCTAATGATTTAACAATCAAATCTATTTGAGAGAGACAATTTCTAACAATTGATAAATCACATTCTCCTGTTTTTCTCATTGGTGTTGGTAAACAAAGAAAAGTCATATCAGATTTTTCTATTAAACTAAACAATGATTGTTCTGTACATTTTCCATTTAAATCAAATGTGTAAGTTTCAAAGTAATTTTTCATTCCTTCATATACAGCACTACCGACAAATCCTTGTCCTATAATTCCAATATTCATATTTTATATTTTATTTTTATGCCACTTCCAAGCACTTGATACCATATCATCAACTGTTCTTACTGGCTTCCATCCTATTTTTCTGGCTTTAGTTGAGTTAGAGTATATTTCAACAACATCACCACTTCTTCTATCACCTATTTTATAATTAACTTTAACATTATTAACTCTTTCAAAGGCATTAATAACTTCAAGTACAGACAATCCATTAGATTCAAATCTATTACCTATTCCTAATCCTAAGTTATAAACATCATAACTTAAAGAGTTATCACTTATTAAATATTCAAATGCTTTAACATGAGCTTCAGCGATATCAGAAACATGAACATAATCTCTAATACAAGAACCATCTCTTGTTTCATAATCACTACCAAATACCATCATCTCTTCACCAGTTTCAGCAGAGTTACAAATTACAGGCAAGATGTTATTTGGTTTGTTAATCGGTGATTCACCAATCAAACCAGATTCGTGAGCACCAACTGGATTAAAGTATCTTAAAGAAACAATCTTAAAGTCAGGATTAACTTTTGAGAAGTCTTTAAGAATTTGTTCACCTATTAATTTAGTATAAGCATAAGGTGATTCTGGTTCAGATAAAGAAGATTCTTCAGTTGCGGGTAGTTCTTTTAGATTACCATAAAGTGAACAAGAAGAAGAGAATACAAAGTTTTTAATACCGAAATGTTTAGCCGTATCTAACATATTCAATAAAGAATTGATATTATTATCATAGTATTGAATAGGACTTTCAACTGATTCACCAACAGCTTTATAAGCAGCAAAGTGAATAATAGAATCTACTTTGTGTTCAGATAAAATATCATCCATCTGATCTCTACAATCTCTATGATAGATTTTAATTGGTCTTTTTACTAAGTCATAAAGTCGATTAATGATTTCAGGATTTGAGTTTGAAAAGTTATCAATTATAATAACATCATACTCAGGATTTTTTAGCAGTTCTACAACTGTGTGTGATCCAATATACCCTGCTCCTCCTGTTATTAAAATTGTTTTCATTTTAAATATATTTTTTTAATTGCCAAATCAAGTCAGCTGGTGAGTAGTTGATAGATTTAAGAACTTTATCATCTGATGTTCTGTAAACTAACCACTTACCATTTATTTCTTTATAGTAGCCTTCTGTACCATCTTTTTGTTTGTAATGTTCTAAAGTTTTTTGAGCTTCTTCTTCAGTTGAACAAGCTTTAGACATATTACTTCTTTGAACCTCATTGAATAAGTCTACGAATTTATCTCCTAAGCCAAATTCCAATACAGCACCAGAAAGTACATATTGAATATCACAAAGAGCATCAGCAACTTCAACAATATCTTTGTCTTTAAGAGCTTGAGCTAATTCGTCTAACTCTTCTTGTAAAAGAGATACACGAAGTTGACATCTTTGTTCAGATGGGATTTGAGGTGTGTCTAAGATTGGTGCGTTAAAAGTTCTGTGAAATTCAGCAACTTGATTGAGTGAATCGATTTTTTCCATTATAATTTAATTATTTGAAGTTTATATGAAAATTTAGGTATTTGGTTTAATAAAATGAAAATGAAAAAATAATATATAAATCATAGAAATAAATTGTATATTATGAAATATGTAAAAACATTTGAATCACACAGAACATCTAAAAATTTAGAACCTATTAATGAAGAGTTGTTAGGTGGTGTTATAAACTTTTTTAAAGGTTTGTGGACTAAAGCAATGGAGGAGTTGAAAAAATTAGGAGAAGATCCTGATACAACAGAGGTTAAAGATTGGATTGCTGATAATCCGTTTAACCCAGCCGATAATAACTACTTATTCAAGAATGTTATGGATGAGTTCAAAAAGAAACCAGAGGCAAATGATCAAGACGCATTAACATTAGTTGATAGTATCTTAAATCCAGAAACTGGAGTTTTAGGTAAACAAGGATTAGCTCCACTTTACGAAACTTTGAAGAAAGCTTATCCACCACAAGAAGGTGAACCAGCAAGCTCTCAGTACGCAACATTTGAATATTTCTTTAACACAATTAGAACCAAGGCTATTGTTCAATATAAATTCGGAGCATCAACAGATGGTAAAGTAGATCCTAAGAAAATTAATATTGATTTGAAAGATATGACTCACTTACCAGATGTTAAAAAGTTATTAACTGCTGCTACTGATGGTAAAAAGAAAAAAGATGCTATTGTTAACTGGTGTGAGAAAACACTTTTTCCTCAACTTGATAAATTCGCAGATGCTATTACAGAGGAAGAGGTTAATAAAAATTTAGAATCTAGAAAAATACCGGTACCTGAGGCTGGTCCAGAAGGTGGATATAAAGTAGGAGATAATGTAGTTTATAAAAGAGAGAAGTTTGACCAAGCTAAATGGGATGCCTTAACAGATGATGATAAGAAGAAACCAAATGAAGGTAAGATGAAAGAACTTCAGGCTGAAGCAATTGGTATTAAAAAGATTTCTAAAATAGAAGGAGATAAAGTATCATTTGAAGGAGCTGATTTTACTAAGACAATGGGTGATATACTTATGAAGACTGAAGAAGTAAAAGCAGAAGGTCAAGAAGACTTAGTTAAAAAACTAGGTGATTTAAAAACCAAGAACCCGGAAAACATAAAGAAAGTAGGAACTTTCGTTGACTTTATTTCCGATGAAGCTAACAAAGACAAAGTTGCCGAGATTGATAAAATAATTGGTGGCGGTGAAGCAGCAGCAGGAGCGTAATATATTAGACTTCAAAACATTTGAATCTAAAGTTGAATATCTAAGTGTAGAAGATATAAAGGAAATATTTATTGAAGTTTTTGACCTAGGATATATTGATAAGTTTTATAGCAACGGCTCAAACACTTTGGGTAACTATGGTAAATACCACTTTGATTTAAAGAAAGAATCTCAAAATTCATTTGGTTGGATTGACGCTGGTAATACTTGGGGTTGTACCGATTTACTAGCAATGAGTAAAGAGATGACTAATTTATTTTCATTACTAGATGATATTAAAGAAAGACTAAACTCAATGGGATATACAGTAGGATTTGAACCAGAGTTTTCATTTGCTGAATCTTCTATGTTTTCTATCGTTTGTCATATACAACACTCTAGTCATGATGAAGACGGAGTAGAAGATTAATATATAAATTATGAGTCCAGATAAAAAGAAAATTCAAAAGATATTTAATCAAATAGATAAGTTAGCTACAAAAGGTAGAGAACAAATCTATGAGTATCATAAAATAATAGATGATTTAATCTCTAAAGGTGATTATAATTACCTTGAATTAACTTTATTTTATAGTTATCAAATTGACATAAAAGATTATTCTAGTATAGCAGATGTTAAAAATAAAACTTGGGAAGAGATATTATTTCAAACAAACACACCCGTTTCTAAAAAAATTAAAAAAGCTTTAGATACAAAGGGTGTTTATCAAATGGGATTTAATATTTTCAGAGATAATAATAATCAGAATCTTGGTAAGATTCTAGAAATGGATCAACTCTCAGAAGACGCTAAATATTATTTACAAAATAAACAATACGCTAAATTGATTGGTACAAGAGTTACTTATTTAGAAGTTACTAAGCTTGGAGCAACATCAAGTGTAATAGTAAATATTGAAAATCCTCAAGCATCAGAGGAAACTAATCTAGTTAATAGATATAAAGTGGCTATTGACTATCTTCTTTCTTAAATAATCATTAAACATTTTTACCTATTTAATCTATAATAAGAAAAAATATTTTAAATGGAATTAAGAGTAATAGACTTTGAAGTTTTAACAAGAAACTTTCAACCATATGTTGAAGGTTACAAACAAATCGAATCTGAAAAAAGAAAAATGTTAGAAAGTATAGATCCTGATAAAAAGGAAATGGAAACTATCATTAAAAGATCTCAATCAGATTTAGTACTGGATGAAGCATCTCAAAAAAGAGATATGGAAGCATTTAGACAAATCCAAGACAAATTAATGAAATTAGACCAAGACTTTAAAAGAAAACTTAAAGAAATGTCTGATGAATTAAATACAAATGTTTTTGAACAACTAGCAGTTATTGTTGAAGAATGGGCTACTGCTAATTCAATCAATTTGGTTATGGGTAAAATGGAAGTTATTTTTAATACAGATAACATCGATGCTACTGAGCAAATCTTAGAAGTTATTAAAGAAAAAGGTGTGTACTACACTGAAGTTGAAACTGTTTCAGGTGAAGCTGTAGGTCCACAAATCTAATCTGTAAAATATCTATAAACAAAAAGAGAGTTAAATATTTAACTCTCTTTTTTTATGATATCTTCTATCGTTTTATCTCGTTTATATTGTTTCTCAATAATATTAATCGAATGTTGTATTTCATCTTCATAAGAAGGAACATTAGCATATGTGTATTGTAAATCCTTATCAGGCATAACCTGTAATATAGATGAACCATCTATAAAAAAGAATATAGACATGTCATGTTTCTTAAAACCAATACTAACTTTATATTTTGCTTTTTCGGAAATGTTATCCTCTAAGACATCACAGAAGTAATCTAAGAATTCATCGTCATTAATTAGACTCTTGTATAGATCCATTTAAGAATAATTTTAGATTGTCTCTCATATCAACTACTTTATATAATTCAGCATCTTCATCTCCTGGTCCAATGTGAACAATGTAAGCACCACCTACTTGAAAGCCCCACTCTTCTAAGATAAGTGAGTAAAGTGAAAGTTGTATTGAGTATTCATTAAGATGATTTTTGAAATGGTCTTGAAAAGGAGCAAGTAATTTCTCATAGATTCCTTTAGGATGATTATCATCTGTAAAATCTTTATTAGTTTTCCAGTCAAGAATGTAAATCTTACCTCTATATAAAAATAAAGAGTCAATCATTCCAGCTATTTTCCACTTTGGTGAGAATACTCTTACCTCGAACTTCAATGGTTCTAACTTGAATAATTGTTTAGCATAAATCTTATTGAATTTATTTATGCGATGTATAACATCTAAGTTATTTGGAAGTGGTTTCCATATTTGATTAAAGTAATCTTCAATCCATTGGTGAGTATCTGTACCAACTTCGTTGGCATAATCATTTAATTTTTTCCACTCGGCTAAAATCCAATCTTGTGGAACTCCGGCTTGTTCGGCTTTCTTTTTAGACCAGTAGTCTTGTTCAAACGGTTTATGAAATTGTTGTATGAATCTTGTTACAGAAATAAAAGGTTCACCTTCATATGTGTATCGGTGAGCTACCGGGTCAAATTCAAATTTAATATCCTCAAAACAGTCTAGTTGATTGCGAAGCAATTCTATCATCTATCATCACTATATTTTTATGTTTTATACGGAAATAGTGATAAAGTTTAAAATAAAAAACCCTCTTGACGAGGGTTTGTGTATTATTGTTCAGGTTCTGGTACTGGAACAGGTTCTTCATCTTGTGGAACAACAGTGTAGTTGTCTCTCGCTACAGTATTAGCATAATCATAATCCAAACTAAAGTAACCTTGAGGAATACCAGTTTGTTGAGTTATTCTTTGATACACTTCGTTAATAGTATCTTCAGTTAAACCAGAGCTACCCATAAGAGATTCAATCCAAGAAGATGTAGATTTCTTTTTACGAGGAGTTTTTTCTTTTTCTTCTCTTCTCTTTCTAAGATATTCTCTTCTCTCATTGATTCTCTCAGTGTTGTTGAATCTATCATTCTCTTCATTGAAAAGATATTCACCAATTTCTTCATCATATCTAGCGTCTCTACAAAGAATGTATTGATCATGAATTTCAGAGTAGTTAACATTATTATGAGAAGTTCTGATGTCTAAGTAACGAACATAAACTGAATCACCTCTATGACGAAGAACACGGTCAATATCATCAAATGCTAAATAGTCTGAGCCGTATTTACCACCATCAGAAGCACAAAGTGTTCTGAACTCATGACCCTCCATATAGTTCAATAACAATCCTTTTTCTTCATCGAAGAATTTGAATGTATCAACATAAGGATAACGTCTAAACTTTGAGTTATCTAACTTGATAGAAAGTTTTAACTCTTTCTTTTCAGTTGAAAGGTTTTCAAAGAACAAAGTATTATACCAGTTTTGCTCTGATTTATAAAGGTAACCGTTATCAGTTGCCCATTTTTTGAATTGGAATACAAACTCTTCATCAACAATCGTATAAATACGATCCATAATCTTATTAGTATCAAAGTCCCATAGAAGAGCACGACCCATAAGACCACCATCTTCGTTTAACATAACTAACAATTTTACTTTGTCAGTGTTCTCTGTATAGATACCAAAATAATCTTGGCAGTTGTCATACTTCATACAAGAAGCACCAAGCGTACCACGCTCTTGAGCATATGAGTTGATATGGTAGTAAGTTTTGATATAATCACCATCAACTATTTTGAATGTGAACTTAGCCTTGTTAGACTGAGCACGATAAAGGTTAGAGAATTTCTCTACCTCTTTAGCCGGAATGTCTTTGAATAATTTAGAAATAAATCCACCCGGTTTTACGGCAAATCTACGAGAAGAAGACCAGTATAAAGAAGGGTCTTCAATTTTAGCAATCCTATCTGTAGTTAGATAAGAAACTTTAGTTTTATCTTGAGCAACAGAAATGAAATTGATTGGATCATCAACCAAGTCTTCTTTATCATGTCTTTTCTTTAGTAACAATCTTGCTACCTGTGAATCAGATTCAATTTCTGATAACACGGCTTTTAACTCTTCTGATATGATTAAATCAAATGTTTTTCTTTCGTATGCCATATGGTTATTTTTTATACAAATTTAGTTTTTATTTTTGACTAACACAAATTAAATATTGTTAAAAGTTAAAATTCTAACTTCTTTATTATTGTGTAACTTTTTTATTGAGTAGTAAAGTTTTCTACCTTCATTTGTTAAGTCTCTGAACGAAGCATTCCAAAATCCTAAATCATCTTTTACATCAAAAGTATAATCAGACCAACCCATACAAATACAAGTTGTTAAAGGAATAGACATTAACTTTTTAAGATCGTCTTTATCACCAGAGTTTGGAAAATAAAGATTATCATATTCATCATCTTTTAACTTATTCTTAATAAGTTCATCAATAGACATTTTACCAGATGTCTTTGGTCTGGCTCTCATACTGATATCATCAGCAATGAAAGTACCAGTAGATATTAATCTAAGATTAGATAACTCATATGCTTTGTTTGATACATCCTCAGAATCAAACGCAACAAGATATACAAATGTCTTACCAGTCTCTAAACGATTGAAAACTTTACCTGGTATAGGAAAATTAACAAATCCTGAATTATCTTCTCTTAACATATTTTTCTTTTTACAAATATAATTAAATTCCTAAAGCTTCCAAAACTGAATTACGAACAGCCCACTGAGTCATTTTCATAATTCGTTCTGTCTCATTCTTAATAATGTGAGAATCTTGCTTATTAAACAATCTCAAATACATTTGAAAAGACCAGAAAGCATCTAAGTAAAAATCGTGCTCAACTTCTTTCATTGCTTCAGAATTTTGAAACAATTGCTTATGTTGCTCAGATGTTAAGTTAATTTTACGGTCAGAACTAGCATAACGAACTGTGTTCTTAAACGCATCAAACTTACGGTGATTGATTTGTGGAATTTCTTCTTTATCACCAAGAATAATCTGACGAAGTTTAGAAAAATGTATACGATGTCCTACTAAAGATTGTAAAGATTCAATTTGTTCGTCAAATGTTTCACCGTTCAAACCAACTGAAGCATCTTCTGCGGCTTGTGTAACACCAGTAAGGTGTTTCTTATTCATTCCAACATTGTTCATACCGATGGTATAGAAGTTATCTGATTTCAGACCAGCATTGAAACTCAAACGTCTTGATTTATCAGTTGAGTTTAGTATGTAAAATGATTTATGGAATTCAACACCACCAATCTCAACACTATCGGAAACAAGTGTAAGTGATTGTTGACCTCTTGTCAATCTAAAATTATATTTAGTGATGGTAAAGTTTTTCTCAATAAGTTCAATCTTGTCTTTTAGATACTTAACAATATCAAAAATCTCATAACGATTAGAGACATTTGATGTGTTTATAACACGATTGTCAAATTTAGTGACAACCTGACTTCCAACCTTTTCAATGGAAATTTTATCGATTGTGTTGAAGAGTTCTGTTTTGTTGTAGTTTCTAAAGCCTTTCATATATAAAATTGTTTCTACAAATATAGGAAACTTTTCTTGATAAACAAAATGATTATTGAAAATTTAATATATAAAAAATATGAAAGTTATTAACAATTTCAGTGGTTTTGTAAATGAAGAGTATTCTAAGAATGATCCTATTCCTGAAATCAATAGGATGAAAGAAAAACTTGGCATTGTTCTTTTAGGTCTACCTGGTTCTGGTAAGTCTACATTTGCCAATAGATTCATTGTTCCTCATAATTCAAATATCAAAACATTTTCAACAGATGATGTTTCTTATTTGTTTACTAAAGACAAGTCTGACTATTACAAAGGAGCTTCTGAATTAAATATTACTTCATTAAAACATTATATGAAAAGCGGTCAAAACTTTATCTATGACACAACTGGCTCAAATGATATAAATGTTTTTGAAATTACAAAAGACGCTCAAAAATTAGGATATAAGATAATGTTTATCTTAATTTTAATTGATGTTGAGACTGCTAAGTCACAAAACAAAAAAAGAGGAATGACGGGTGGTCATACGGCAGATGATGATTATATCGACCATGTCTACTCAACTCAACTACAAACTACAAAAAGTTATTTGAAATATGTTAAACCAGATGCTTTCTATGTTGTTCTTAATAAAGATGGTAATTATAAATACTATAAATTTGATAATGGTGAGTTAAAGAAAAGAAAAGTAGATAAGTATGTTTCTTTTTTAAGAGAATCACACGGTATTGAAAATGAAGTTGATAAGATAGTTGATACTATGTTAGACTTTATTGATGAAGGTGAAAAGATAACATTCAAATCATCTACTGGTGAAATGACTTATACAGATTATCTTGAGAAGAATACAAGGTATCAAAACTTCAAACCAGTTCTTGTATCTAAAAATAAAACGGTTAGTAAATTTACTATTGTTTATTCACCTAAAGATGGTAGTTATAATAACTTAATGGTAGTGCTTGATAACATGCAATCCACAATTGGTAGATTAGGTGAAGATGGTTGGGTTCTTTCTACTTTTAGAGCAGGATCTGATGGTGCTTGGCGTAGTGAAACTAGTGGAAAAGGTAAAGAAGTTAAAATTGATTGGGTATTTTTTGAATTTAGTAAGACAGATATTGAAAATGATAAATTCGAATTGCCTGATGAAGATGAGTTAAGAGAAGAAGTTGAAAAGTTAGGATTCAGAGTTGAAAGTATAAGAATAGGTGATTATGAAACAAAATTAGAATTTAGTTCTTATGCTTATGATGGTGAATTACCATCTGAAGAAAGTTGTGATGATAAATTTGAAAGAATCTGTGATATCTTTGGATTTAGTTCATATGACTTAAACTACAGAAGAGCTGAAGTAATATTTGAATATTAAGAATAAAGATAGTGTTCATACTTTTCTTCATCACTTAAATCAATACTCATCGTAACTTCTTTTAATGGTGTCACAAATGTAACAACAACTGTTGATAAATAATCTGTTTCAATACCCTCTAATAATTCATTAAGTAGTATTTCTCTTTCATCTTCTTTATTTAATTTCAATCCAGTATCAATTACTAAATTAATTTTCCAAGGCAATCTTTTAATAGTGAAAGTTATAACAGAAATCTTATAAATATTTGGTTGTCTTATCTGTCTTTTGAAAGTAAAAAGAGCAAATATTACTATTCTAACTATATAATTGTGGTAAACTTCATTGATATCGAGTTTCATATTTAATATATATTATATGATTAAACGTTGGTCTACTTTTAATGAAAATACAAGTAATTCTAAAGAAATTATTTCAAGTAAGTTTCTTGAAGTGAGAGAAGTATTTTTAGATTTTGAAGATATGGGTATTATATCATACTCTATGGTATCTCCTGGATTTGAAAGAGGTGGATATATTAGTTTCGATCCAAAAAGAGGTGATGTAAATAGATTTTTAGATTATCAATTACCAGTAATTATATCAACTTCTGAATTAGGAACTAAGTCAAAGAAGTTAGATAAAGTTTGTATCATCGTTGATATTAAACTACCTGGTGAATCAAATGAATTTGGTTCTACTGTAATTGGTAATGAAGGTATTAGATTATTTGATGATATGTTAACCGCTAATTCAAGACTAATAGAATCCGGATATGATGTTAAAATGGATTTGAATGCTAGTCACGGACAATACAAACCTGTTAAGTTCTTAGTCTATTTTAATATATAACGAAATGAAACACTTAAAATCATATCAATTATTTGAAGCACACGGTGTAGCAGAAGCTACTCTTATCTACAATCAGTTCTTATTAGATGAGTTCAATAAGTATTGTGATATCGCTTTAGAATCCGGTGAAAAAGATTATTCACACATTCAAGAATATAGTCAAGAAGATTTAACTCAATTTATTCAAAATGATATTTGGTCCAAATATCCTATCTCATCAATGTCTGTTAATTACACACTTAAAACAATGACTGATGAAGATTTTATTAAAAGATTTCCAACATCAAAAAAGAAATATATTGGTACTGGTGCTTGTTATAATATTGGTGAAGAAGGTGGTTCAGCAATCAAACCAGCAATTGATGATAGATCAGATGCTACTCTTCATTTAGTACTTGAGATTGGTGCTATTGTAAGCGATGTTCTTAATGATAGAGAAGGATTATCTCTTGAGATTGAATCTTCTATAACACACGAATTAAATCACGGTTATGAGGGTTGGAATAGAATGAGAAAAGGTAAAGGTCAAGTATCAACTGATGTTACTTGGGCTTTAGATGCTAATAGAGCTAAGATTAGAAAAGATATTTGGAAGATTTGGTATGATGAGATTGGGTTTTATGTTTACTGGAGTGAACTTCATGAAATTAACGCAATGACTCAAGATGCTTATCCTTATGTTAAAAGATATGATATAGAAGAAGTAAAAGAAAAAGCACCATCTTGGAAGTTTGCTACAAAGATGATAGAGTTTGATGCTAATCAGTTCAAACAAAAAATGACTGATAAGATACTAAGTGTTTATCCAGATGCTGATGTTGAAATGATGTTGAGAAGAGTTAAAAATGGATTTGCTAATGAGTTAATAAAAAATAGAGAGGGCTCTATTAGTAGAGAAGAAGACAAACCTACTTTATCGGGTGAATCTGTTAAAGCTATGTCAGTTGATAAGTTTTTAGCATTCATTCAAAAGAGAATCAATAGAGCTGGTAATAGAATACAAAGAAATATACTAAAACTTTACTCGTTAAAAATTAAATAATACTATGATTATTAAAAAGTATAAACTGTTCTTAGAAGAATTAAATATGAGACCTGAGATAGATCTTTTTTCAGCTCAAATTGAATTGTATCATTGTGGTGATCATATTTGGGCAATAAAGGCTCCAGACTCTCACACTAGAGCATTAATGTTTATGAGACCTCAAGAGTTTTATGAATCTTCATTTGAAGAAATTATTGGTAAACAATTTAAGGTAACAGACTTTGTAAATATCTACAAACAACACTATGGTAAACAACAGTTTACATATGGTTCTGATTGGTCTGGATTTAACATTCCTTCAAATATATTAGAAGAGTGTATGTTTAATATACCAGAAGATGAAATAAACAACTGGGATAAATTAATGTTATCAACTATTAATACAATTAAAGAAATAGAAGGTGATCATAACTACTATCTTTTAGGTGTTGATGAGTTATCAAATAGCTTACTTGAACACGAATTTGCTCACGCTATGTGGTTTACTTTACCTGAATATAAGGCAGAAATGTCTAAAATGAATGATGAGTGTGATCCTACGGTAAAAGATATGATGTATAAGTGTATTACTGAATATGGTTATGCTGACCACGTTTTACCAGATGAGTTACAAGCTTATATGTCAACTGGTTTAGGTAGAAAAATGACTGAAATGAATATTCCAGATGTAGAGATTTGGCAACAAAAGTATAGAAATATATTTGATAACTATTATTCTAAATCACTTTATTCAAATCCAGAAGTAGTAAATATTAATTGGTAAAAGAATTAAGAAGTTGGTTAATCTTATCTTCTCTTTCTTCTGTCTTTAGAAATCGTTTATATTCATTTAGAGAGACTATCTCTTCTTCTTTGAACTCAGATTCATTCATTGAACTTTCAACAAACCAAAGACATTTATAACTATCATTAACTTTATCAAAGACAGTCATTTTATTTCCACCAGTGGTTTTTATTACGACATCTCCGGGTTTATACTTCATTAATAAAGATATTTTTATATCTTATTTATTAAAGTTTTTAACTTCCCATCAATTGATTTAAAAGTTCTATCATTAAATATGATAGTTTATAACCAGTGAAAGCACCTAACGCAGACGGGATAGGGAATACAATCATTCTACCTAAATCAGTTACATACTTAGGTCTATTAACAATCTTACCCATAAACATATAGTAAGCCATATAACCAATCAAAACAGCTAAGTCTGTTTTTGTGGCAATGAAGACAACTAAAGTAGCTCCAATAAATCCAAAAAGAAAGTTATCTTTAACTCCTTCCCAGACTTCTTGTGGTGTTGCTTCTTTCCACTCTTTAATTATCTTCTTATATTTCATAAAAATATTCTGCTATTTCAGAATCATATTTAGTAGTTAACTCAAATGACTTACCAGCAAACTTCATTCTTTGTTCTAATGACGTTGAGACTTCTTGGGTACTTAAAATTTCACAAACATCAGAATATTGGTCCTTATTTGAAACAATAAGAACATCTTTATAGTTTTTACCAGCGGCTCTGATTAAAGAAACACCACCAATATCAATCTTCTCAATTATATCTTGATGTGTTGATGATTCATTCTTAACTGTTTCTGAGAAAGGATAAAGATCAACAATTACCATATCAATTTCTGGAATTCCAAATGCTGAAATTTCTAATTGGTCTTTTTCATTTTCTCTACGATTTAAGATACCACCAAATACTTTTGGATGTAAAGTTTTAACTCTACCACCTAAGATAGATGGATAGTCAGTAACTGTTTCAACAGAAATAACATTAACCCCTAAGTCATTAATAAATTTTTCTGTACCACCGGTTGAGTAAATTCTTACACCATTATCATTTAATATTCTAACTAATGGTTCTAATCCTTCTTTATCAAAAACTGATATTAAAACTGACTTAATCTTTTTCATCTATTATATTTTTTATTTTTTTATCTCTTTTATAGAAGACAATAAATTCTTTTGCTTTTTTAATTATATCATTGTCAGGTCCATCTTCAACCATTTCAATAACTTCTTCTAACTCTTCATCATCTAATACATAATCAATATAATCTAAACTAACAACATCATTAATATCAACCATAGGGTTGTTAGAATTTAAATCCTGTACTAATTCAGGTGATATTTTTTGAGCCGTTCTAACAAATCTATCAGTAATATCATCATAAACAACTGAGGTAAGTATTCTTTCACCGCCTTTATCAAAGATTAACTGACAAGTAAGTATAATCATCTTAGTAGTTCATTATTAGAATCTCGGTACCTTTAGTCTGTGCCTTACCAGGAACAGCCATTGCGGTCTTAGCAAACTCTTTATCTTTCCAAGTGTATTCTTCTCTTGGAAACCAATCATCTAATAAATCAAAATGATAGTAACTTAATGAGAATCTACCTTCCATAGCCTTCAAAGCATTAGCCAATCTTTCGTGTGTTTGAATACCAAAGTCATGATTGATATAATAGTCTTCGGTTTTGAAGTATGGTGGATCACAATAGAAGTAAGTTGTAGGTGAATCATATTTCTTAATAACTTCTTCAAAATCAAGATTCTCAATGTTCGTAATAGCATCAAAGTATCTGTGCCATTTAGGATCAATTAGTTTACTTCTAAAGATTTCAAACTTAGATTTATAAACACCATCTTTACCTTCATAACCACCTTTTAAGATTAGGTTACCTTTTTTAGGATCGGTACCAGACCAAACTTGACTTAAAACATAAGCATACTTGATAGCAATATCAAAGTTAGGGTTATTCATATCTAATACAAACTCAGTATCAAATAAATCTGATTTACATTTATTGAATAACTCTTTGTTTTCAATTGGTGTGTTTTGAGTCATATCCCAAAACTTCTTATAATCTTTAAGACAAAGATATAAGTTTACATTTAACGGGTTTACGTCATTGTAAACAACAGTTTTAAGATTTTTGAAACTTGGTGTATTCAACTTAAAGAATACCCAGAACATCCCTGAGAATGGTTCTACATAAGTTTCAATATTGTTTGGAATGTAATTTCTAATCCAAGTTCCGATTTTCGATTTACCACCGATATACGATAATGCCATATTAGTTACCTTCTTTTTTTAATTTTTCAATTCTATCACGAATTTCAGCCGCAATTTCATACTCTTCATTTCTGATAGCATCTTCAATCATATGTTCTAAGTCTTCAATAGAAACAACTCTTTTTGGAGTTTCTTCAATGTCTTCTTCGTAATCATCAATGTCTTCGATATTTGAATTATCCAGAGTACTTCCATCGTCATTGATGTAAACACCAGATAAATCTAAAACTTCCTTAGAAGCATATAAAGGACAACCATAAACAATAGATAAAGCAATACCATCACCCGCTGTACAATCAATCTCAGCTTCTTCAACTCCATTTGAAGTGATTAATTTAGTATAGAAGATACCTTCTAAGATAGCATAGATATAAACTTCTTGAATATCAATTTGATAGGAATCTGTGATTGTTTTGAACAAGTCGTGAGTCAAAGGTCTAGGTGATTTAACTCCTTCAATCTTCAAAGCGATTTGTTGCGCGTCTGATGGTTTAATTACGATAGGTAATTTACGTTTGCCTTTCTTTTCAGAAAGAACAACAACATAAGATCCTGACTGTGATTGACTGTAGGATAAACCTAATACTTTTACTTCTTTTTTCATCTTAATATTTTATTTAATTTAAAGTGCCTTTTATAATCTTCGTTACAAGCTTCATTTTCAATTATTAATCTAATTAATTCTATATTAGAATCAAATTGAATTTCTCTTTTACCAATTACAAATTTATATGAATTTTTTGATATTTGTTTTTCTTCTTCTGAAAGTTCTTTTATAAAAAAATAAATTGTTTCTGGTCTGATATAAAATCTAACCAAGTCATTATCATCAAATCTAGGACTATTAAATGTAGGTGAACTGTGATCAGTCCACCCCATTTTTCTTAATAGCATTGAATTTATTTGAAACATATTAGTCTTGAAGTAAAAGATCTGCCGCTGTTGTGGCTCCAAAGGCAAGCGGCTTAGCCCAAGTTCTGAATCCCATACCTCTTAACCAAGGCACATAAGCTTTATAGGCAGCATAAGACTTATTCTTACTAACACCTCTTTCATTCTTAGTTCCTTCATTTGGATTAAAGTCAATATGAATATCAACTAATCTAAAGTACATTCTATCAGCAGGTACTAAGTTCATAGCATTCATTACACCTTCTTCAAGATGTAGTGGTACATGAGAATATTCGTGATTACACTTGGCTAAGTGAAACTTATATCTTTTTCTTTCTATTTCAGTTAAGTCTTTTCTTTCATAAAAATTAGATAATTCTTCATCAAGATAAACACCAACATCATGAAGATATTGAGCTTCTTTATAAAGTCTTTCTTGATTATCTCTAATCTTATCACAAGATTCACGGAAGAAAATAACGTGAGCACCATTTCTTAAATCTGTATTATACATCATAATCGTAACAGCATAAACAGTTCTACGTCTCTTTTGAATAGAGTCGCAACCAACTGTAATCGTAGCAGTAGGATCATCTTTTAGATAGTCCTTTAGGTATTCTATTATGTCTGGAATATATTCACCTCCAAAACGTTTAAACTTACTCTTGTACATTTTCTTCTCCTTCTTCTGATGTTATATCAGTTATGATTTTTTTATTTATTATTAATATAGATTCTTCTACAATGTTTGGTGGAAATATAGCATATGAATCATCTTCACATGTTAATTCAAATCCACCACTGGCATAAAATGTTCTAGACATTTTAATTAAATTGTCATATTTTTCTTCGTCAATATCCGCTGGTTTTCCTTTGAACTCACCGAATTTATTTATTAGAACCAGTTGTACTTGATATGTTTCCATTGTAGATTATATCTATTTATGAATAATTTGTTTAGAAAAAAAGGGGATATCAATACTGACATCCCCTTTTTAATCAGATTGGCTGGTTCTGATTACTTACTACCAGGCTTGTTGATTTTCTTGATAGTACGAAGAAGGTCTTCGAACTGAAGCAAGAAAGTCTTCAAGGTTGGGTTCGTTACATCGGCGATGTTATCTAAGATGTAAAGCAAGTAAGCGGTTTTCTCATCATCACCCACGTTGTTCAAGAACTTTACAACGTTGTCAAGTTGTTTCTTATTCAACTTGGTGATATCGATCTCTTTCAATGATTGAATCAATTCAGAGTTCTTATCACGGTTGTACTTCTCAAGGTCTTTCTTGATACCGTCGTAGTTGTTGATTACATCGTTGATAGAAATATTCAACATATCTTCGCAGTATTGAACGAACTTCACAGCAGAGTTACCTAAGTAACCACTTGCCACCTCTTTCAACAAAGGCAAGAACTCACGAGGTGAAGCATCTTGACCGAAGTTTTCGGTGATGAACTTAGACATCATAGTCCAAGAACGTGGAGTAGCGTAAGCCTTTGTGTTCTCAGTGGCACCTTTGTACATTTGCTCTGGGTGAGCTTTGATGAAAGAGGTGATTAACTTGTGACAGTTATCCATCGCGAAGTCTTTAATCCACTCGTCAACTGACAATGTATGGTTGATGTGAACCAAACGGTTGTTCAAGGCAGAGTCAAACTCTTCAACGTCTGTTCCGTCTTCGTCACCTAAGTTACCAGAAGACATCATAAGTACGCTATCGTTGAATTTGAAGTCAGTACCAATCTGACGCTCAAGTAGGATTTGAAGAGCGGCATTACGAACTTGCTGAGAAGCACGGTTCAACTCTTCAAAGTGGATAATCGTTGGTTGCTTGTTAGCTTCAACTGCCCAACGAGGAACAACGAAGTCCAAACACTTAACCATCTTACCATCAACTTCAATTTCGTTGATAGATGGATACAAACCCACGTCAGTTTCGTCAACCATTGACAAACGAATATCCATATATCGGAAGTTCATTTTATCGGCAATTGATTTACCAATAGCAGACTTCGCAACGCCTGGTTTAGATGTAATATTCAATACACCATATTTTGCCCACATCACGGCAAAGTATTTACGCTCTTTCTCGGTTAACTTTGAAAGATTCTCAATCACTGATTGAGGCATTGTGGATTTTTGTGTCATTTCAGCCATATCTTATTTTTTATGTTTTTTAATTATTTATACAAATGTAGGAACTTTTTTCGAACCGACAAAATTTATTTTAGATATTTTTAATTATTTTTCTAACTTCTTTACCAAACTCTTGGTCATTGGGTAGACTTCTTACGAACTCTTCATCCATAAATCTACTTCTAATAGCATTTCCAAACTCCATATTATTTGGAAATTCTTTTTCTAACTGAGTTAGAACTTCGATGTTTTCATTTATAAAATTCATATTCATATTCTTTTCTTTTTTAGTGGTCCCGCACGGGCTCGAACCGTGGACCTACTGATTATGAGTCAGTTGCTCTAACCAACTGAGCTACAGGACCAAATTTGGGAGGCGTCGGTGTTACCCTACTCCCACTCGTTACGTTACCACTAGGGTAAGAGGCTTAACGAGGCCCAAGGGCTACTTTATTAGGGCCAATTTTCTTCGAATCGAAGCGAATCGTACTTTTGACCCCAGTAGCTAATTTCTGATTCTCTAAAAGAGATTTCTTTTTCTAATTCTTCAATTTGCCAGTCTTTATCTTCAATTATAAGACCTAGTGAGTCAATTTTACTTTGATAAGACTGTTCTATCTTCTCACGTTTACCGTTTGATACAACTGAACCAAACATAAAACCAATTGATAGAATTCCTAAAGCAGCCACTGATAGTATTGATGTTCTCATTTTATTTGATTTGTGATCGCGACAGGATTCGAACCTGTGACCTACTCATTAGAAGTGAGTTGCTCTATCCAGCTGAGCTACGCAACCAATATTTGTAGTCGAGGCGGGAATCGAACCCGCACGCCCTTTAGGGGCAAGGGATTTTAAGTCCCTCGTGTCTACCTATTCCACCACCCGACCAAGTGAAAGTGAGTTCATTATATATGTACTCACTTTCAGAAAGTTTATATTATCCTTTGATAATTTCTACGTTTTTAAGTGCTACTACTGGCTTTACAGCATCCATCACTTCGTTTACATCACCGTAGGTAGCAAACTTGTCGATTGTACCTTTAGCTACAGAGTACTTAGTAGTAGCTTTGATGATTTTTTCTTTATCAGTGTCTTTGATTTCATCAGACTCTTCGATAAGACGAGAAAGGATTTCACCATATTTCTCAATCATAGCAGAGTCAAAAGAGAAAGTAGTTTCTTCTTCAACGATTTCAGCACCGTATGTTTCTTGTAATTCTTCAGCTCTTTCTGGAGTGATTGTGATGTATTTATCAGTAGGGATAAACATCAATTGAGCAACATCTTCAGCATTAACTTGCTCTAACATTACAGAGCCAGGATTTTTACCTGTTTGGTCATAAAGTTTAGCCCACTCTGATTTACCAAGGTCACGAAGCTCGTCAGAAATCATATCTGCTTTCGCTTTCGCAACTTTCATTTGGTCTTGTAGTACTTCTAACTTTTCGATTTTATCGAAGAAGGTTTTGTCTTCAATAGCTATACGAACTTTCTCGTCTTTAGCTTTAGTTGTTTTAGCTGGTGCTGATTTCTTTGCTTTTGCGAATAGATTTGCCATATTTTCTTTTTTTAAGTAGTGATTTATCTTATTTGTTTTACAAAGATAAGGAGACTTTTTCGTTTTGTCAAACTTTTTTAGAGATTTTTTTATTTTTTTTTATCTCTTAATCTTTCTCTTCCTTTGTGAATACAAAGATACGGAAGATTTTATATTACACCAAATTAAATTTACAATAGATCAACCAAAAATTAACAATTAGTTAATAAAGACAGAACATTAGACTGGCTCTATGTTGTAGGATTTTTTAATTTTTTTAGACACTTTCCAATTCAGACTCCATTCATATATACATTAAAACAAACAAAAAACAACAAAAAACAAACATGAGAAAATTATTTACTCTTATTTTAATCGGACTTGGTCTTAATCTTAGTCTAAACGCACAGTCTACATTTTGGACAGCAACATCTTACAAAGGAGCATTCCCTGTAACTGATGGAACACCAGGTACAAACTGGACATATGGATGGTCAAATTTCGACCCAGAAAACACTAACTATCCTTCAACTACTTCTACACTTAACTCAGACATTACAACAAACACAACAATCGGTGGTAATGTTTTATTACAAAATAAAATCTATGTAACTAACGGAGCTACATTAACTATCTTACCTGGTACAATTATCAGAGGTGACAAAGCAACACAAGCAACTTTAATCGTTACTAAAGGTTGTAAAATAATAGCTGAAGGTACACAAAACTTACCAATCGTTTTCACTTCAAATGAATCAGTTGGTAATAGAGCTGAAGGTGACTGGGGTGGTTTAGTTATCTTAGGTCAAGCTACAAATAATCAACCAGGTGGTGTTGCTAACATTGAAGGTATTGTACCAACTGCTAATACACAATATGGTGGATCAGATGACAATGATAACTCAGGTTCATTAAAATATGTAAGAATTGAATTTGCTGGTATCGCTTTAGAACCAAACAAAGAAATCAACGGTATTACTTTTGGTTCAGTTGGTAGAGGAACTCAAGTAGACTTTATACAAGTTTCTTTCTCAGGTGATGACTCTTACGAATGGTTTGGTGGCACAGTTGATTGTAAACATCTAATCGCTTACAGAGGAATTGATGATGACTTCGATACTGATTTTGGTTACAGAGGTAGAATTCAATTTGGTTTAATCATTCGTGATAATACTATGTATGATGCGGCTGGTGACTCAAACGGTTTAGAATCAGATAACGATGCGGCTGGTTCAGCTAACACACCACAAACAGCAGCAATATTCTCAAACTTAACAATTATTGGAGCTAAAGGAAATGGTTCTTTATCTTTACCAGTTGGTGAAAAATTTGAAAAAGCTTTTAGAATTAGAAGAAACTCTTCTATCTCAGTATTCAACTCTTTAGTAGTTGGTTGGGAAAAAGGATTATCAATCGAAGGTCCTTCTTGTGAGAATAACGTAACATCTGGAACATTAGTTTTCTCAAACAATGTTTTAACTGAACTACCTTTAGGTGCTAGTTATGTAACTGCCACACCAACTTTCTTTACAACAGTTGCTTCAGTAAATGATACAACAACTTCAGTATCTCAAATCAATTGGGTCAATGCTTTTCCAACATTAGGAACTACACCTGACTGTAGATTAGATTCTACTTCATTAGTAGCAACAGGAGCTGATTTCACAAACTCTAAATTTGTTGGTGGATTTGTTAGTGTAAATGAGATTACTAAAACTACAAACGTATCTATCTACCCTAACCCTGCTACAAACAATGTAAACATCACAACTGATAGATTAGTACAAGTAACTTTAATCGATGGTATGGGTAGAGTAATTAATACTCAAACAGTATCAGGAAATCTTAGTTTAGATGTTAGTACACTTACGAATGGTATCTATTTCTTACAAGTTGATAATACAACAAAAAAGATTATAGTTAGAAAATAATTCTATATGAAAAAACTCTTACTGATATTTACATTCTTAATATCGACACTTACAGCATTTTCACAAATATCAGGCACAGTGACTGACTCGATTTCAAACGAGCCAGTCATTGGCGTGTTGATACTAATTCAAGGTGAGTCCGGAAAAGGAACCACAACTGACATAAATGGTAAATTTGAATTGAAAGGTTTAGATAAACCTACTTACTCTTTAGAATTTAGATACATGGGTTATCATTCACAATTCATTAAAGCGACATCAAAAGACACTTTAAATATAAAGTTAAAGGAAAAAACTTTAGACATAGGAACTGTTACAGTTAAAGCTAAAGCTAATAAAGAATCAACAGTTGATTTAGTTAAACAACAAAGCAACAGTGCTGTCGTTCAAGATGGTGTTAATGCTGAAACTTTTAAGAAAACACCAGATACGAAAGTATCAGATGTATTCAAAAGAGTGAGTGGTGCTTCTGTACAAGATAATAAGTTTGTAGTTATTCGTGGTCTAAATGATAGATACAACTTCGCTCTAATAAATGGTTCTCCACTACCAAGTTCAGAATCAGATAGAAAAGCTTTCTCATTTGATATCTTTCCTTCTAATATGTTAGATAATCTAATTGTTATGAAGTCTGGTTCACCAGATATGCCAGGTGAGTTTGCTGGTGGTGTTATTAATATCAGCACATCTGAACCAAAAGATTCTAAGTTTCAAAGTATTCAGTATGGTTTAGGATTCAATGCGATATCTACATTTCAAAACTTCAAAACTTATCAAGGAAGTTCTACTGACTTCTTAGGGTTTGGTTCTAACTATAGAAGTTTACCTGAATCAATGCCAAGTACTTTAGACTTTTCTACTCTAAATAAGTCAGATAAGGCGGATTTATCAAAAATGATTAACACTTCTTGGTCAACTAAATCAAGATTGGCTTTACCAATTGGTAGTTTACAATACTCGATTGGTAGATATATCAAATTCAAAAAAGATAACTCACTTGGTATAACTTTCGCTTATAGTTATCAAAGTGCTTCTACTATGAATAACTCAGTAAGAAGAGACTTTGAAGAACAATCAGCAGGTGTTGTTCAAAAAATGGAATTGAAAGATTCTGTATTTACTCAAACTATTTTGAATAGTGCTATGTTAAACTTTGCTTATCAGATTAATGATAAGAACATAATTAGATTCAAAAATCTTTATTCTATCAATTCAGAAGATAAAGTAAATATTAGAAACGGTGTTAGAGAGATGGATAATGATCCTCGTCAATGGGAAAGATCAACAAACTTCTGGTATACACAAAACAATTTATTAACTCAACAACTATATGGTAAACATGAGATTAAGAAAACTAAATTGAACTGGAATTTAGGATTCAGTGATGTTAAAAGAGATATTCCAAATCTTAGAAGATTAGTTTATCGTAAGTATTCATTACTTGAAGATGATACAACTCAACAATGGACAGCTATTATTCAACAAAATGGAACTATTCCAACTGCGGCTGGTAATATGTTTTGGTCTAAATCATCTGAGAAAATCTACAGTGCTAATTATGATTGGTCTATTCCTTTTACTTTTAATAAAATAGAAAATGAATTTAAGATAGGTGGATGGCATCAATACAGAACTCGTGATTTCTCATCAAGAAACTTAGGGTTCTCTCAATACAAACCAACAGGTAGCACATTCAATAGTAACTTACTACTATTAGGACCAGATGAGATATTCTCTCAAGAAAATATGGGTCTTTTATCAAATGGTCAAGGAGGTTTCAAATTAGATGAAGCTACAAATGTTGATGATAGTTATCAAGCCAACTCTTTTCTAAATGCGGCTTTCGCAATGACAGATACAAAGATTGGTGAGAAGTTTAGAATCATTGGTGGTTTAAGAATAGAGTCATATAATCAACAATTTAATTATATTGAGTTTGGTTCTAACGAAAATAAACATATTGATACAACAGTTGTTGATTTCTTACCATCAGTTAATATAGTTTATTCGTTAAACAAAAAGATGAAAGTAAGAGGTTCTTATTATAGAACAGTTTCTCGTCCAGAGTTTAGAGAGTTAGCACCATTTAGTTTCTATAACTTTGTTATTGATAATATAGTAAGTGGTAACCCTAATTTGAAAAGAGCTACCATAGATAACTTTGATGTTAGATGGGAAATGTATCCTGGTAAAGGTCAAATCATATCTGTATCTGGTTTCTATAAAACATTTGAGAATCCAATTGAGTTAATCAATAGAACTGGTACATCAGGAGCACCTGAACTTTACTACGCTAATGTAAATAAAGTAACAAATATCGGTGCTGAATTTGAAATTAGATATAACTTAGGAACATTCTGTAAGAAAGAAAGTAAAGTATGGGATAACATAACAGTTTATTCAAACCTGTCTTTAATAAAGTCAACAGTTGATATGAGTCACTTCATTGGTTCTGGTGAGAACAGACCACTACAAGGTCAGTCACCTTACATTATAAACTCTGGTATATTCTATAATACACCTAAGAAAGATATGACAGTAACTTTATCTTATAATGTAATTGGTCAAAGAATTTACATTGTAGGTAATATTCAAGAGCCTTCAGTTTGGGAAAATGGAAGAAATGTTATAGACTTTCAAGTATCTAAAAAGTTTGGTAAACACTTTGAAACAAAACTTAATATAAAAGATATCTTAGCTCAAGACTTAGTTTACTTCCAAGACTTGAACGGTAATCAAAAGTATGATAAAGGTGATAACAATTGGCAAAACATAAACTTTGGTCAAACAATATCAGCCTCAGTTAAATATACATTCTAAATAAAAAACCCAATCAAATGATTGGGTTTTTTTATTAGGTCTTATTGATTCAATTTGATATTAATAATCGTCTTCTTCGTCAAAACCATCATAGTAATCATCTTCTTCATCATCTATTCCTTCTTCATAATCAGGATAAGGAAAGACATCATATTTATCAAACATTTCTACTAACTCAGCAACCTCATCTTCATCTAAATCTAAGTCTGATATTTTAAGAATGTCTCCATCGATATCAAAATCGATTTTGCCTTCTTCTTCTAATTGAGTAAGTCTTTTTTTGATCACTTTTCTTTCTGGACACTCGTCCATGCTGTAATAATTAAATAGTTCCATTTTAAATTTATTTATAATTGTTTCTTTCTTATTTAGAAATTAAAAAAAGTTTTAATTTATTACCAAATTTTTTGGAACACCAAACACATCTTTAGTATTGAAACCAAGTGTAACATGAAAGTCTTGTTTAGGTAAGTTAAAACGAGTTCTAACGGCATCTAAACTATCAGATGAGCAAACTATAAAGTAAGCGGTATTGGCATTCTTAGAAGCCATGCCAACACCTAATAGTTCTAAATCTTCTACAGTATAATCAAATGCTAATTCAACTGATTTAACAAAGTTAGCCATTCCCATTTCTTTAGAAAGTCGGTTACAATCCATTACATTAATAACAGTAATGTGATAGTGTCCGTGATCTCTCGTCTTTTGATTTTGTGTAAAGATTTCAAAATCTTCTTCACCTAAAATTTCTTTTAGTTTTTCTAAATGTGGTTCGACAACTTCATTTGGAATATTAATTCCAACATAATTATTCCCAACCGCATCTTTTAAATAAGTTAATTTATGTGTCATAGCATTTGTTTAAATTTTTCTATCTCTAATCTTTTGATTTCATCACCAAGATCTTTACCCTTGAATCCTTGAGACATAAGTTCTTGAGCAGATACACTTGGTTTGTATTCAACAAACTTAACTAAAGTATCAGTATCAATACCTTCGACTTTTAACCACTCTAAAATAGTAGCATCAGTGATAGCACATTGTTGTCTTTTCTTGTAAATATCAAATACATCTTCTACTTTGAAATTTAATAACGAAAGTAAGAAAGTTACTTTAGTAGCTGTTTCTAATTCAATCTTATATTCTTGAGCTAGTCTATCAGTCAAACCTAAAGTGGATTCGTTCTTAAATAAGTTAGCAACAACAACTATAAAGTCTTTTGAATCAACTAAATTAGTATTGATGTTAGCAACAGGAAATACTTCATCCCACATATCAAACTTAGTAAAGAATGATAAGTAGTATCTGTAATCTTTGGCTTGTTTCCAAGCTTTCTTCATTTCTTCCCAAACTCTTTCTTGAGAAATTCTTTTCATTTCACCAGTCTCTGGATCAATGTTTTGAAGTTGTTTTCTTTTCTCAATAGCACTTTCAGTATCTTTATGTAAAGGATGTTCATATCTTGAAGCAAATCTAAATGCTCTTAAAATTCTTAATGAATCTTCATCAAATCTTTCAATAGGATCACCAACCATTCTCGTAATACCAGATTGTAAATCTTCTTTACCACCAACTAAGTCAACGATTTGTCTTGTATCTAAATCATAGAAAAGAGAGTTGTAAGTTAAGTCTCTACGCTTAACATCATCTTCAATAGTAACACCCAATTTAACTTCTGGGTTACGACCTTTTGAAACATCTTCTCTGAATGTAGCAATTTCCATTCCTTCTGGAACTTCTTTAGTGTAAACTACAACAACTCCGAAGGCTTTACCTTGAAGGTTAGTTCTAAATTTATCTCCGACAATTTCCAAAACTTCATCTGGAAGAGCATCGGTTGCTAAGTCAAAATCTTTTGGTTTATCACCAGTTAAGAAGTCACGCACTGAACCACCAACTAAGTAAAGTTTCTTACCTGCTGATTGAAATAGTTCGTGTAACTCTTTCACTGATTGTGGAATGATATCCCACATATCAGATTTAGATTCTAAAAATTGATTATATCTTTTTAATTTCATATGTGTATATATTCTACAAATATAATAAAAAAACCTGAAAGAGTTTCAGGTTATAGTTTAACTTTATTAAGTCCTTCTTTTTGGAAGACTAAATTAACATTTAATCCACCACCATATACTTTGTAATCTTTATCTCTTATTAAACCAAAGTCTGTTAGCTCATCAAAGAAATCCATAATAACAGGTTTACCATATAACCAATCCATATCATCTTCAGGATAGTTTTTACAAAATACTTTATTATTATCAGTTATCTCAACATGTAACTCACCTTCAAATCTTGGGTGATTTGATTTTTTATATTCACCAGAATAAACATTAACTTGTAAACCAGCATCTAATAATCCAAGAGTTAATTCTTTCATTATTTCTTCTGGAGTAAAGTCAGAGGATTCATTAAATCTTTTTAGATATTTCACTAGTCTTTATAAAGTTTATTTACACTTATTCGTTTTAGAGATTCTATAAATTCTTCAAACTCTTCTAAGGTATGATCCATATCTGAACAAAGGAAGTCTAAGATTTGTTCTTTCACACCACCAGGTAATTGTGGAGTTTCTCTCCAAACAATATTACCCTCAAATACATCATAAAGCATCTTCTTAAATTTCTGAGCAGATCCTCTATCAGCCATATACCATGCTATACTATCATACTCCTCAAAATAGAATCCACCATTAGGTTTTAGAACATATGTTGGTTTATCATTTTCATCATAAGAGGCACCACCTTGTGTTAGATTAAGACCAAATGAACCTAAATAACATTTACCGTCATAATTAAGACCTATTTCTTTATTAAGAACATTTTGAGTAAATTCTTTAGATTCTTCAGATGCTGGTAAAACAGAAAAGTCAAATTGTAACCAAAGAGAACTGCTATCAAATGATTTCCAATCTCCATAGCTTTCATCAAAATTATCATTATTCCAGTAAAAATAAACATAGAAATCACCAGTGAATTTAATATCACCACGACCTTTTAAGGTCATTTTATAAGTACCTAATTCAGATGCTTCTTCAATGGCTTTTCTTTTAGCTTCTTCTTTTTCTCTTTCTTTAGCCACAACATGAAACTTCATTAACTCTTCTGGTCTTTTAACATGACCCATCTTAGCCAATTTATCAGCCGCTGATTTATAAGTATCAGCCTTTAACTCTTCATTATATTTCTTTAGATACTTCATTAGTTTCTATATAATTGATTTATTGACATTTTATTAGTTGAATCTAAGAATCTTTTGAAAGCTTCTTCGTTAAATACTTCTTGTCTGTCTACTTTATCATATGATTTTGTATCACGATTATATCTCTGTAACCAATCACCTAAAAAGAATTTCTTTAATTCTTCATGCATACTTGGTACCCATTTTGAATTACCAAAAGTATTTCTACCGTGAACCGCATCAACAAACATCTTTTTGAATCTTAAAGCCTCGGCTCTATTTTCAAACATTATTTCATCACTTTCTCTACATTCCCAAGAAAATTCACCAGTTGGAGTTATTTCTTTAGAACCTTCATTAATTATTTTATAATAAAGTCTTTGTAACCAATAAACTCCTTCATATACTTCATCAGAAAGATTTTCTTCAATTGATCTGAATTTCTCTTTTGTTTCTTCATCTGCTGCCATTATACCTACTTCAAAAGGCATATAGTAAGAGTATTCAGTATTTCCATTCTCATCAGCATTATCATTGTATTGATCTTGAGCCCATGAAAAATCAAAAGAAGGCTTTAGATAAAAGTTACCTGTAACCATTATGTCATGATCTCTACTTTTAGTAGCACTATTATATTTAACTTTAACTAAGTTAATTTTGAAAGGAACACCGTGTTTGAATGAATTAAAATTTTCTAATTCTCTAGCATCTTTTTCTTTATTTTGGACTTCTTTAGTCCATTGTTCTAATTCACCAGATCTTCTAATATGACCCATATTCTTCAACTTATTAGCAGCAGAAGCATATGTACTAGATTTTAATTCATTAATACTTTTTAGATGTTTCATATTAAATAGTTTTATACATTGTATTTGGTGATTGAGTGTTAATAAAGTCGGCAATATTTTTTAATTCAAATCCATAATCAGATGAGAATCCTTGTTGAATTAAAATAACTTGTTCTAATTTCTGATAGATACTATCAGCATCAGTATATCCACTTGGATAATTTAAGTCAGGGTTACTAAAAATACTTTTTAATAAGTTTTTGAATTTACCAGCAGAAGCTCTATCAGCAAAAGAAACATTACCAGATAAGTTATCGTCATAATCATCTAAGGCAAATTTATCAAGTATAACTTGTCCATTTTCGACTTTGAAATCTATACCACAAGACATGCCCCAGTACATACCGTTACCAAATTCAGGTTCAGGCATTACTTCTTCACATTTTTTAAGAACTTCTTCTGATGTAGGAATTAAACCAACAAAAAAGAAAATACTTACTTCACTAATATTGTTTGGATCTTTTTGTTTTTCATATTCAAAGTTATCTTCAAATGCTAATTCATCAAAACTTAAATCTAACGCAAAATCAGCAGTGAATTTTTCACCACTTTCTGGATTAACAACATTCACTTTATAAATACCAAATGGTGAATAATTTTGAAGTTGTTCTTTCCATTTAGCAATTTCTTCTCTTTTTTCAGTTTCATTAGCCCAATCTTTTAGGGTGTTAGCTCTATCAGTATGTCCAATAGCTGTTAATTTTTTAGCAGCAGATAGATATGTTCTTGGTCTAAGTTCTTCGTTAAATCTTTTTAAGTATTTCATATGTTATATATTAATTTTCTAACTTACTTTAATATATCCGTAATAAACTGTTTGTGATGTAACACTGTTATTTGTTATACCAAATGTAAATGTATTTGAATTTGAAACTGCTGGCATTGAGGTACTAATACTTCCTAGAGTTCCAACTATTTGACTTGGTATTGATGTTAAAACTAAAGCATTTCCTGCTGAATAGTACCAACCATATTGCGAACCTATTACTGGCACATTTGAGTTTGATAATGTTACCGTGGCATTCCAATTAACAATACCATTTGGAATATTTCCGTTCACCCACATAACATATGAATTCGCACTGGGAACTGTAAAACTAACAGTATTGGCACCTGTAGATAAAGTCCAACTTCCCGTGACTGGTACATTACCACTCAATCCTGATGTACCCGAAGAACCACTTGTTCCAGAACTACCTGATGAACCAGAAGATCCTGAAGTACCAGAAGATCCAGATGTTATACCAGGTGCTGATGTACCAGATGATCCAGAAGTACCAGATGATCCACTCGATCCTGAATATCCGTATATCTCTTGGACTAAAAAGTAACACATGTAAAAGTTTAAACTTCCGGATGAATTACTAAAGTTTGATTTTAAAGCAATTTGAGTTGAAGCAGATGTTGTAATGATAGCTTCTGCGACAGGTTGCCAAGCTGCTGTTGCTGTGCTGGAAACTACTAAAACTCCTCCTGAATTTCCTATCGTAGTATTACCTGATGTTACATTTATCCATTGATATTGAACTTCGGCATTGAGCACATCATTAGCAAGTGATAATGATGCTCTTATATTATAAGTCTTATTGGATGCTAGGGTAATTATTCCTGTGGAATTGTTATAGGAGACCTCACCATACGAGGTCGTAGTCCCACTTAAAACAAACACATTACCCGTAGTAGCTATGCTTCCGCTAGTGGGGATTAAGGATAACCAATCGTTATCTTTAAAACCTGAAATACCTGAAGATCCAGAAGTACCACTTGACCCTGAAGCACCAGAAGACCCAGATGAACCACTTGTACCAGCAGAGCCACTTGATCCGGAAGAACCTGAAGTTCCACTTGATCCTGATAATCCACTTGTACCGGAAGATCCAGAAGTACCATCAGATCCACCAGCAACAAGAACATCCCAATTAGCCATGTCACTTGGTGGGGGAGGTGAACCAATAGGTACACTCAATACATTTGTTTGGACGGTGTATGTTATGTTTTCATATAAAACAGAATCACCGTTATAATATGTGATTAAACTAGTTTCAGGTGAACCGGAGCCGGACCACCCACCTTTCCATCTTACTGCCATTTTATAAAGTAATTTTATGTATATATTATTTTTAATATATAAATTCATGAAATGGATGAAACTTTTTGAGGATTTTAAGAAGAATAATGAGGAAGGAACTCTTATAACACAAGATGATATTATCAAGTGTATAAAAAATAGAGGTCTTATTTATTCAACTATTGTTCATGATTTCCCTGAAAATAAACCTGAAGAAGGTATAACTCCGATTGATATTGATCAAGATGGCTTAATCACCGTTGAGATTGATGGAAAACAATACAATGTCGATTTAAATGACGTTGAAAAAATAGAATTTTAATATGAAACACTTAAAAATGTTTGAAGACTTAAATGAAACACTTTATCAAGAAATACAAAGTATGATTGATAATAATCAATTTTTAAAAGGTAAAGTAAAAGCTGACAACTCAACAGTATTTGAAGCTGGTGATTTTATTCTTCTACTTGGTGATTTAACACACATCACAGATGCTCACGTTGATGAGACAATTCCTGGTTCTAAATTTGAAAAAGGAGTTGATTTGAAAAAAGCAATTATTGGTTTAGTTTCAAATAATAAACCAACTGAAATGACAAAAGGTTTTGGACCAAGTGAATCTAAAGTAACTAATCCAGAAGAAGCTGAAAAGTTCAAATGGTTAGGTTTAGACTCTAAAACAAATGTTGGTGTTGAGAATGTTCATAAATTAGAACCAAATGCTGATGAATTCAAATCAATGAATGTTTATACTTATAAAGATTCAAGAGGTAATGAATTTAATATTAAAGTAAAAGAAGGTGAAGGTGAAAAAACTACTTTCTTGAGTTTCATTGGTGCTAAACTTGGTAAAATAGGAGATAAATCAGTTCTTTCTGTTATGACAGCTTTTCCAGGTAAAAATGGTGCTGAAGTTGCTAATAGAAATGACTTTATGAAACAAGGTTATTACTTTACAACTACAAGTAAAGAAGTTATTGAAAATTCAAAAGGTTCGGTAGCTGAGTCATTCAATTATAAAATGAAATATTTAAAGTTTTATGAGAATTTTAATGAAAAGTATTCAATAACTTGGCAAGGTCCAACTGATGAATTGATTAATCAAGAAATGCATGAATTACTTAATAATATAGAATTATTCTTTATTAAAGATAACTTTGATAAAGTTTATTCTAAACTACCAAGTGTATATCATTATATTGTATCTAAATACTTAAAGAAAGAAACTACTGATAAAGAAGAAATCAGAGGTTTAGTTGTAGGTAAAAATCCAGACCAAATTGGTTTAGGTGCTGATATGGAAAGTTTTAAAGAAAATACACCAGCAGATATTAAGAAAGAGGTATTTAACCTAATCAAATCAGGTAAACTACAAGACTGGTCTTTAGATGAAGTTAAAAAAACTGGTAATATGGGTGATTTAACTCAAGTATTTGGTCCTAACTCTGGTAAAGGAGGTTTTAAAAGTAAAATATCTTTCAAATCAGGAGTAGAAGGTATAGAGGATTTAAGAAGTAGATTAAAAACTGATTTAGCACCAAATTCAAAAGATATGGAAAGATACCTATTTACTTATGATGAATTAGTTAAAGAAAAATCAATATCTAAACCAGCACCATTTATAATCAACTTGAAAAATACAGAAGGTAAACCATATCATTTAGTTGGTGGTCATAAAAGAACTACAGTAGCTTTACAACTAGGTATACCAGTTAAAGCTTGGTACATAAAATTTTAATTAAAGAGAGCTAATTATTAGCTCTCTTTTTAATTGTACTAAAGAGCTATCTTTATTCATATCATAGTATTGATAATCATAAGTGTCTAACTCAAGTGCTATATCAAATCTATACTCGTGTTTTTTTCTATAAACATCATCTTTACCCCAGTATCTTTCTCTTTGGGTAGGTATAAACAAATCTCTATCTGTTTTTAAGCAGAATTTAATTAAATCATTTATTAAAGTAGGCTTTTCTTTGTAGATATCTAAATGATAAACAATAATTGATTTATGTTTAATCAAATCAAAGTTAATCTTTTCAGGATCACTAACACCATACCTATTAACAATAGATTTCTTAACCTTGTAACGATATAGTAATAAAGAATCTAGCACTAAGTTATGAACCATTTCAAGTAACTTAGAGTTAGCAGAATTACAATTATTCCACTCATAAAGATTGCCGAAATCTAATCTGTATATCACAGTAAGAATTTTAATATTTTTTCTTTAATGCCACTTTGTTTAATACCTTCGGAACTCTTTGGTGTTAAGACAAAGTTCTTCAAACCACCAAGAAAGTTACCAGAGATTGGACCATATAATTCACCTAAAGGCAAATCATCAACAGCAACCCAGTGAGTTACTTCTGGATGTTCTTTTAACCACTTATTAACTTCACTTATTCTATAGTCAGCTAATTCTCCAGCAGTGTAATAGTTTTTATCATACTTCAAAGGAATACTAGGAGTAGTATCAATTGGTTGTTTGATAACACCATACTTAGTAAACATTTCTTTTAGTTCATCTAAAGTACAATATAACTTCCAATCAGAACTAACAACAATTTCAGCATCAGTTTCTAATAAGATTGAATTAAGAATCTTAACAGCTTTATCATTGAAGTTATCCATTTTTACCCAAGCAGGCATAGTATCTTCAGTACCTGGAAATTCTTTCAAGTACTTAGATTTCTTTTTGCCTCGTCCACCCCATTCGGTAGACAAGCAAACAACACCATCATTATCTAAAAATATTACTTTCATCTTATTATATATTCATTAATTCAAGTTTTACATCCCTGAATAGATTTTTATTTTCTTCTATAAATAACTGTTTAGTAGTTTGATTTTCAGTTTTACTATTTCTGATAAATAAAGATAAAACTTCATCGGTTTCTCTATTAAAGTATAAGTTATAGTCACCATCATCATTGCGATAAACTAAAAAGTTTATCTTACTTTGAGAGGAATATTCTTCTATAAACTTAAATCCCAATTTATCAAATACTTTTATCCAAATATCACATTCAGTCATTTGACAAATATACGGAAAGTTTTTAAAATAAAAAAGTCCCTTTCGGGACTCTTTTTTAGCTTTCTTTCTCAACCATAATTTGTTTTACCTTACCATTACTTCTTGAGATTGGAACTTTCACTCCAATTGAAACCATTAATACTTTGCCTTTGATTTTTGACAAGTCAAGAGAGTCACAATATCCGTCTGTTAAGACAACAGTGTTGAACTCATTGAACTGGTCAGCTACCAAGTCGATAGCAGGTTGTAAGATAGTACCACCAAGACCTTTAATCACCATTGTTTCCAACTTGCGTTTGTTCTTGATGTTCTCAATCCACTTAACTTCAGTATCAGCCTCAATCAAGTTGATTTCAATATCATTACGGTAGATGTAAGAAAGAACTCTTTCAAAAGTACCACCCATTGAACCAGATGTATCTAAGATACAATTGATTTTGTTTTTAACTTTACGGTTACCTTTCAAACCAGCGATTTGTCTACGGTTAGGTTTAACAATCGTTTTTTGTTTTACAGTACCGAAAATCATATTTGATACAGCACGTTTGATTTCACGAAGATAATCTTTACGTTTCTTACGAAGTTTGTTAAGAGTAGTCTCAACATTACCCGCAGATAAACCACGAGCCGCTAAACGCTCCATAACGTCTTTAACCATTGCTTCACGCATTTCTTCTGGAACATCGTCTCCCATGTGTTTGTCCATGTATTCTCCGTTACCATTTTCCATATCTTGGAAGATTTGCTCTTTAGACCAAGTATCTAAAGACTCACCATCTTTAGATGGGTTCTTTCCGTAAGGTCCGTAAGATGGTTTACCACTTGAGTCTTTACCACCTTCGTTACCAGTACCTTGACAGTCTGGACAACTTTCACCTTCACCAGAACCACCACCTTGTTGACCTTGACCTTCGCCTTTTCCTTGACCGTCTTGTTTGTCTTGGCTTTCACCTTGACCTTGACCTTCGCCTGGTTGTTGACCTTTGCCTTGACCTTCTTGTTTCTCGCCTTCGCCTTGACCATCACCTGGTTGTTGACCTTGACCTTTTTGTTTTTGGTCTTGTTGACCTTGACCTTGGTCTTTCTTACCAGAACCACCACAAGATTTACATTCAGAGTTTTTCTTTTGCTCTTTCTGCCATTTTTCTTTCTCGTCTTTCAACCACTCGTACAACTCTTCAAAGATAAGTTTACCAGTGTACTCTTTCGGAACGAATAAAGCCATATTCTTACCATCTTTGTTCTTAGGAATTTCAACGAAAGCGTGTGGAATATCTTCCCAGATAACGTGATTGATAATCATATCTTGGGCGATGTTAGACATCTTATGGTCGTATTGACCAGTAACTGTACGTTTTGGGTGATTAAACAATAAGTGGAAATCCTCGTGAAGAGTAATGAAATTCACTTCTTTTTGTGACATATCTTCCAAGAACTTTGGAGAGTAGAAAAAGTTCATACCCTTAGACGATACGTTGACACCACAAGTACCAACAGAGTCTTGCTCTATGAAGTTAATATGTAAGTTAAACTCACCGTAGTAAGGTAGGTTAATCTTAGTATCAATCAACATCGTCTGGATACCTGATAATAGTTTTTCGTGTATATTCTTTAATACCATAGTTATTATTTATTTCTTTTTACAAAGATATGTATTTATTTTTAATTGGCAAATTATTTCTTTATTCTACTTAAAAGAATTTTCTCTTCTTGTTCTAATAACTTATCAATATCTGTTTCAATAATTGCTCTTTTATTAGTCTCAGCTCTTTTCATTCTTTTCTCTAACTCATAGTCAAAGTGATCTGATACAACATCAGCGTGTTTAAGTGGAATATGTAACTCATATAAACTTCTTCTTTCATCAGTGATGTCAATAAGTGTCATTATATAATCGTTATTACCGCCAGATTGAAAAGTCATAAATACATTATTCTTTTCAATTTGACGAACACCGTAAGTATTATACGACATTTTAGTGTCTTCGTCTCTTAGAAGAATCTTCCAAAGTCTAATGGCTTTTTCTTCATATGGGGTTAGTTTAGATTTCTCAGCGACCATTTTATCATCGATCGAATTTCTAAAATTACGCCATTTAACTCTTAGACGTAAATACTTGTACTTTAATTTCTTTATATTAGTCATTACTTAATTATTTTATTGATTTTAATATCTCTCATTGCGGCAACTGGAACTTGATGATAATCATCCATCTTCATAATTTGAGTTCCTTCTGGTAGAGTCAAGGACACATAAGCATCTTCCATTCCATCTTGGTGTAGAATGTAATCATCCAAATCAAATTCATTTGTGAATTCACCTACATCATACATAGCAGTTACTCCAATAGTTCCTTTGAAGTTAGGTAATAAGAATGAACCTATACCACCACCATCAGTCATAGCATCTGGGTATTGTTTTTGCCATTTAGCAAACTCTGTTAAAGTCATAATTGAAATAAATCCATCGGACTCATAACCACCCTTCATCTTTTTATTACCAACATAAACTTCAAATCCGGTATAGTCGTCAGTGATTTCAACATCACGGTTATCCTCGTGGTCGATTGTACCTACAACTACTAATGTAGTTTCTTCTTTGTATGTTCTTACAGTTTTTGATTTAATCTCAATTGAAGGTGTTTTTGTCTCACCTTCTACTGAAATTCCGTCTTTACCAAAATCAACTTTACCAAGACCTAAACCATCAGCCATTTTTTGAATGTCTGATTTCATATCAGACATTTCATCTTTAACCTCTTCTTTAGAATCGTAAGAGTTAGATTGACAAATCTTATCAAACTCTGGCTCTTGTTCAAATCCTTTACGAATCATCTTACCAACAATTTGATGCCAAGTCATACTACCACGATACTCAAACTGACCTGGTTCAGTCATAGTTACTTTAGCTTCAAGTGAACTATCACCATTAACCAAAGCCTTCATCTTTTCTAAGATATCATTAGTAACTTTTACTTTCTCAGCAGTCATATCTGATTTCTCAGCAATACGAATTTTGTAGTGACCTTCTGTTAACATTTTGAAAAGAACATCTTTTTTAAGACCAACGATATCCGCAATCTTATCAGCCATTGCTCTGTTATCTTCTGTTAATCCAATTTCTTCTGGCTTTTGTTCTTCCGAAACGAAGAATACATAACCCGTAGATTCATCATTAGCATTGAAACTATCTAAACGAGTTTCTAATACACCTAAATCTTCTGTTTGTTTCTTCAACTTAGTTTCATTCATAGAGATCTCTCTTCTTAAACGAGCAGACTCTTTCTCAGCATCCTCAATGCGGTTTTTTAACTCATTAATTTTATCTTCATTCATCTTACGGAATTGTTGTTCCAAATAAGACTCAGAAGCTTTGATTAATTTTTCATTTGGTGATGGTGGATTTTCAATAGCTTCAACAAAAATCTCAGCATCTTTTTCAGACAATTCTAATGTTTCAACTTCATTAGAACCACTTAGTAAATCATCAAGAAAACTCATACCTTTATTAGACAAAGAAGGAGTTTCTTCATCGTCAAAGATAGATTTCAATTTATCAATTGGTTTCATTTGTTCTACTTCAAGATAGCAAAGGTCACCATTAACATCAGCAAACTGAATACCAGCAACTACAAATTTCTGAGCGTAACCTGTAACATCAGTTGAATCAATATCATCAATAAGACGTTTACGTTGAGCCGCATCAGTTACAGTAGTATCAACTTCTTCAAAGTTAATTGTACCTTCATCACAGATTGTGATTTTGAAAACGACACCTTCTAAGGTGCCAGATAGTTTCTCGCCTTTTACAAATGCGATATCACGGATGAAACGAATTCTTGCTCCGTTTACAGCCGATACAAAGTTTAAGAACTTGCGCTTAGGTTTGAACTCACCAATTACAGGTTGTTTCACTTCTTGTTCAGTATTTAATGTTTCTTCCATGAATTTTTATTTAGATTACAAATATAGTAAAAATAATTTAGAATTAGTTCTCGTTGATGATATTAATTTTAGCATCACGAACTTGGTCTTTGGTTAAAGGCTCTGGTAACTTTTGGTCGTCATTATAAACGATGTTATCAGTTTCAATGTATTTATCACCAGATTCAGTGATTAAATCAATCAGCACTGAGTCAATAGCATCTTTATCATCTTGAACATCAAAGATATTCATAATTTCTTCTTTGAAAGGAAGTAAGTTGTGTTTAACAACAGGATCTTCATCAGAGAATTTATCTAAGCAAACGGTTAGAAGTAAATACAACTCACGCTTAGTAAGTTGTTTCATTTTTTCAACTTGTGTTACAACGTTGAAGTTTGAGAATATATCAACAAACTCATTTGAAACATGAATTTGGTTCTCTTTGGTTGATTCGTTATCGTACATATTATTTTATTTTATTAAGTCTTCTATTTTTCTATCTCTTAATTGTTGTGTATCAGTTTCAAAAAGTAATCTGAACATTGGTTTTGATATTTCTTCTTTCTCACCTTGTTCATTTATAACCCAATATCTTCTCCATCCACTATTTATTCTATAGCCATCTTCCCAAGACCAAGTTTCATACTCACCATCATACCACTTATCTTCAATGAATCTATCTTGCCATTTAATACCATCAAGTGGACCTCTCGGTGCGGTTCTGCTACCTGTTTTACAAAGAAATTTAGTTTGAACTATCATTTTCTAACTGCCGTATCCAACCAAACACATTTATATTCTGACTCTATATGATAATGATTGGGTGTGATAAAAGTAGTATCACTTTGATTTACGGAATAAGCATCACAAGATGTCTTTTGTGTTTTACAAGAAAAAAGAGCAATAGATAATAGGGCAACAAGAATATATTTCATAATAAAAAATTAGTGCGAGTAGCAGGATTTGAACCCGGTGTTAGACGTTTTAGAGGCGCCCGCGACTTCCACGCCGCATTAGACTCTACTCGCAATTTGTTTTACAAAGATAGTAAAACTTTTTGAATTGTCAAATAATATTTCTGATTATTTTACACGGTGATCCATATGCTACAACATTATCAGGTATATCTTTTGTAACAACTGAACCAGCTCCAATAATTGAATTTTTACCTATCTTAACTTGATGAAGAATGTTTGTACCCATTCCAATTGTTGTGCCTTCGCCTATTACAACATTTCCAGCAATATTAACACCTGGATTAATAGAGCAATAATCTTCTATTATAGTATGATGTCCTATAGAAACGTGTCTATTAATTGAAACAAAATCACCAATTGTTGTATGAGCAGCAATTGATACTTTTGAATTGATTAAAACTCCTCTTCCTATTTTACTCATTTTAGATATATCTAAACCACTATGTATAATATTAGTAAATTTATTCACATCAGGCTTTAATGATTCTATTATTTTTATTTTATGTTGAGGTTGATAAACACCCAGAGTCATTTTATCATATTCATTTAGGTCTAAATCCTCTAATACTTTTATATCAAATTCATCATGTTCAAATGTGTTCAGTATAGGAAGTTTTAGATTATTGTATATGTGAATTTCTGGTGTACTCTTATTAGAATATAAATTATCTAATATCATTGTTATAATATTATCTCCTTTACCTATTATTAATAATTTTGTTTCCATATCCTAATTGTTTTAATTCTTTTGATGTATAATGAGTTATATCTAACTCATTCATTATTCTATGTAATCTTTTTAATAGTTCACTATTTGTTGTTTTTTTCTTTTCTTTAAGATATAAATTATCCTCAAGTCCAATTCTAACGCCATCAAAATCTAATAAACCATATAAGTTACTATTTAATTGTTGAGAGCCTATACCACCTAAACAAGTATATGAATTAGATGGTAGATTGGTCTTAATCGATGATAAATTACTTAAATCACACTGACCGTTGTATATATTACCTAAGATTATATTAATGTGATACGGTGGATTTAATTTACCTTTTGATATAAGATAATTAGTATAATTCAACATACCTGTATCAAAACATTCTATCTCTGGCTGTACTCCATATTTATTCATTTCATCTATCAAAGATAGAATCATATTAGGTTGATTAACTGAGGCACCTGATGGAAAATTTAAAGAAGACATAGTTAGTGAACCCATATCAGGTAGTAACTGTAACACTTCTGATCTTTTCTCTAATTCAGGAAAATTTCTACCCGTTAAAGAAACACAAATCAATAACTCAGGACAATATTTTTTTATACCCTCTATTATCTTTTGATATACTTCTTTCTTATAAGTATTCTCTAATGTAATCTCATCTCTTGCGTGTAAATGAACTATAGATATACCTAATTCATTAGCCTCATGTACAGACTCAATTATCTCATTTGGAATCAAAGGAGCATACGAATTATCTCTTGTGGTTTGTGTACCAGTTGGAGTAAAATTAATTATTTTGTTCACAAATAAATGATTTATTTTTATAGATTTCTCTTTCGATTTGGTCAAAATTCTTTTCAAATAAAATTTTAACAGAGTTATCAATTCTAACATTATCTATTTCATCAAATGTACCTAATGGTCTTACATACCAATGATTTGGTTTAACATCCAAATTAATAACTTTTTGTTTATTAACAATAACAGTTATTTTTTCTTCAAAATCAAAACCTTTATAAAATAAATTTAATGATCCGTCATCAGGATTATAATAAAAAGTATAGTGTAGATTTCTATTATAAAAATGCTCACCACCCTTAAATCTATTATACAATCCATTTGTATTTTTAAATAAAACTTTTCCGGAATTCATAAAAATTCTTTTTGTTAAAAACTCCAAAGCGGCTGGATTCATTTTTGAAATTTCATTTTTAATAAATTCACGATTATAATTTTTGAAATTATCTGGAAGTGAGCTAACTTTAAATGACTTGAATGATCCATAAAGAAAACCATCTTCTTTACCAGTGTTTGTATAAATTACTGAATCACATTCTTCAAGTAAATTACTGTGTTCGTTTATAAGATTTACATCTAAAAGCTCACAGTCATATTCAATATGATGAATATTTTGATAACCAAAATTTATAGCTATTTGACTAGCAATTGAAAACATTCTATAAATGGCAAATCCATAAAAATATTTTTCAAAAAATATAGATTGAATCACATTATTAACATTATTATTAAATGAGAAATACTTTAAACCCAGTAGTTTGTAATCATCTGAAATATCATTTAGATAATCATAAAAATAATATTGACACTTTTTCTGAATATGTATTGGAGCATGTGAGTGTGAAATAAGAGCAACGTGAGCATCTGATTTAATTACTGAATCAATACATTTTTCTAAACACCTTTCTTGCTCTTCAGTTTTACAATAGGCGGTTACTATTATTAAATCTTTCATTTCAATTATTAATTTAAAATATCATCAATTCTTGAATTACGACTGTAACATAATTCTGATTCTCTAAATGTATAAATCTCACCATAAGTTATAACCGAACCTTTATTATTTAACATTTCACTAGCAATAAAATCGATAAAATACTTATCATCTAATTTTCTATACTTATATTCTAAAACTAAATAATCAGTAGACTTATCTTTAGGTAAAGAAACAATTGTACCAATTGGATATTTTAATAAACAAACTTCTGAACCATCTTCATTATAACCCCAAATCTCAGAGAAGAAATTAATAGTATCTTCTAAATAAGAAACATAAGCCATTATAGATCCTAACTTACCAGCAAAATGTATGGTAAATCTAATATACTCTTTTTCAAAAACTAAGTGTGTATTTACTTCTTTACTTTCAATAACAGTATCATTAAAAGTAATATCCATTATCTTCTCACTTTTCTGATCTCTATAAATAGATTTAGTACCAAATGGATCTTTTGATAGTTTTTCAAATAAGTCATGAAATGTTTCTTTCCTGTTAGAAGCTACTGAGAATGTAAAGTCATATCGAATAAATGGATCAATTGTTTCAACAAGTTGTTCACCCATAGGACTATAACCATTATTGATTTTTTGTCTAAAGATGATGTCAGGATGACCTGATCTAACATTGGAAAGTGGATAAACTGCGTAATCACTTCTTTCTAATCTTCTGTTCCAGTTAAGGATTTCTGTATCTGATAAATATTTCATTTTTTATATTTTTCCCCTCTTATCCAAATAACACCAATGTATTTAGTACCAACAATTACAGGCAATCCAGCATGTAAACTATTAGGATCACTTGATCCATCTTCTAAAGTATTGTCCCATATCACTAACTTTCCAATTTCTGGCTTTATGATAGTATTTAATTTTGGAAACTCAGTTTCACCACCAACAAATCCATCATTTAAATAAACTAAAGCAGTTTTTGGTCTATCTTTACCATCAGTGTGTACTTTGTATTCACCATCAGTGTTATATTTAACAAAGTGAAAATCTTCTTGATTTTCAACTGGATATCCTGTTAATTCAGCAACATCACTTTTAATTTTATCAACTAAAGGTGATTGTGTTTTTAACCAAGTAACTCTGGCTTTTCTATAAGCCAACTTATGATTAGATACACGACCAGCATCTAATTGACCAGACTCTCCTAATCCAATCAACATGCTACATTCATGTTCGGTTAAATAATTTGGTATTTCTTTAATCATTTTTTAAAATTTTTTCTATTTTCTTATTACGATTTTCTTCTAAAGTTTCAAAATGTTTGTTAAAATTCTTCTCACTTATTGGATACCAAGATTCTTTTACTTCAGACTCTATTATTAAATAAGTAGCCGATTTTTCATAATCTTTTGGTTCGTGACATTCATATATCTTACCCCAAGCCCATTTAACATAGTCTTGACCATACTCTTTTCCATTTACTGGAAAAGCATTTGTATTCTTTTCAAAGCAAGTTCTTTTACAATAAACTTTCACTTAATAATTTGTCTAATTTTTTCTTCTCTTTCTTCAAGAGATGGTGGTTTATTTGATTTTTCTAATGTTACATTAGCCACACAAGTACAAGTTAGAAAGAAACAAAAGTAAATACCAGCATACATTTTATCATTAGACTTGATAAAGAATGGTATAACAAACATCATTAAGAATGCTAATATACCAAACACAACACCTATTCTATTTAGTATTTTTCGTCTCAACATTTATTAGCTGATTTAATTTTATCTCTCTCATTAACATAGTAAAAAATCTATCTAACTCACCTTCATTAGTAAATTCAATAGTTATGGATTGTTTATAGTCTTCTTGACTAAAGAATAAATAATTTCCATTTGTGTATATGTTTTTATAATGGGTAACACCAGGCATAATAACAAAACTATCTATGGGAAAGTCACCTCTCTTCATAGAAATTATCTTACCCATATTTTTAGTTATTCTCAACATCACCTATTCTAATATTCGCAACATCTATATAATCTTGTTGTAGTTCAAATCCCATCCAATTTCTACCTAACTTCTTAGCGGCAACAGCAGTTGTACCAGTTCCCATAAATATATCTAAAACTAAATCACCTTTATCAGTAGCACCTTTGATAAAGTATTCAATAAGATCAACTGGAAAAACAGCAACGTGATTATCAGCAATTCGTTTTGATTCAGATGAGATGTTTACTAATGTAGTCGGTAAAGCACCTTTTGGATTTGGAGCCCAATCTTTATACTCTAAATTATCATCACCTTCAGTTCTGGCAAATCTTTTCTTTAGAGGTTTAGTCATTCTTTTAATAGACTTCTCAGAATACTCAGTTCTCATTTCATCAAGATTAAACTTGAATCCTTTTTCTTTAGCGAACCAAAATAAGTATTCTACTCTATCACCAAATCTGGCTCTGTTAGGAAGACTTTTTAATTTATTCCAGAACAATCTCTCAAACATTTTTAGACCTGTTTGTTTATGTAGTTCTGATATTAAGTCAAAGACATAAGGATGTCTAAAACCATTCTCTACTTTATCATTGATGTTTAAGATGAAAGACCCTGTTGGTTTAAGAACTCTTTCTATTTCCTTACAATAAGGTATAAACCAATTGACATAATCTTTGGCTAAGATTCCACCATTGTCTATATAAACTTTTAAGTCAGCGTAAGGTGGTGATGTTATTACCAAGTCAACAGAGTTGTCTGGTAGTTTTTTTAGTAACTCCAAAGAATCACCTTGATGAATATCATTAATTTCCATAGACGTTATATTCTATGGAAATTAATAAGTTTATTATTTACCTAATCCAAAGACACCAAGAATCTTATTTAGTTTATTATCACGATAAGTTGATATACTAATACCTTTAGCAATACCATCTAAAGCATCTTCAACCACTTTTTCAGATGGCTTCATATCTTGACAATACTTATCCATAATTACTTTTCTAAATTCGGAAATAATTTCTTTCAATTCGGATTGACCACCATAGATATAGAAAACACCATTTGGAAGTTTCTCACTTCTAACCCAGATAGAAGGAGCAGATTCTAATACCCAAGTACCACTATTACTTAATGTGTACTTAACTTCTGCCTCGTATTTTGTACCATCTTCAGCAATAGCATAATACTCACGATGATAACTTCTTTTATCAACAGAACCTTTATCAATCCATTCTAACTCTGCGTTTTTAGTTGATTGTATCAGATTTTCTACAATCATTATCACTTTATCGTTTATCATTGTTTCTTAAATCTTTTTAATACCCATTGTAATTCGTGTTCCATATATTCATTACCATATAGATTATGGTTCATATAGACATAAGTTTTTACCTTTTCATTATCTACATAAAGAACTTCATATTGCTTACCTTTTTCAAATAAGGGCCAACCGAAGACGTTATTCACATCTTCGGTACATAAAAGCTTATCTCCCTTTCTTATATTCATTTATTTAATTACTTTTTCTTTTGGAACGATTACCACATAGATTGTGTCAACAACTTTACCACCTGTATTATTTGAGTTACCAAATACGCTACCCATTGGGTCTCTATCTAAAACTTCTACTTCTTTAACAAAGTAATTAGTTTCACCTCTATTAGAAAGCCAGTTCTTACCGAATGTTTCATGATATTTAATTTTAACTTTCCATCCTTCGGTAGCCGCTGAATCTAAAGTAGAGATAACTTTAGCATCATTTACATCATTATCAACAGAGAACTCAAACGGAGTGGCACTATTCATACCAGTTTGTGTTGTGTTTAATGAGCCTTCCCAAGAGTTCCAAACAAGACCTTTTTGTGAGAATTTGGTAATCATACCAATACGTTCACCATTAGAATAGTTCTCAGTACAAGAAGTTAAGAACATTGTTGCTACAAGAGCCAACATCAAGAATTTAATCATTTTCATATTTATTTTATTTTTTATTTGTTACTATTTTATAATTGAAAGTTATATAAGTTGAGCGTACCCGACATTTTGCTTTAAGCTATCATTTATCTCACCTTTCAGTGGTCCCGAAGGACTGCCACAACCCGACCATCAAAGGGGAACCGATACCCTAAGTCTGTATGTGTTGCTACTTCCTCGGTACAAACGAACTTTCAATTTCTTTACTTATTCTCCCGTGTTAGGTTCTGTAGTGTCGAAGTTTCTCTAGTATTTCTACCAGCGATAGCTTCTCTGACTTATATTATACTTCCAATTTTCATATCTCTTAAAACAACTTTTACATTGTCTTTATTCTTTTCTAATACATCATTAATAAATAAATCTGATTTATGATGTAATCCTTTTTTATCTGGTATATCTGATATCATATTCATTGGCCCGATATACTCTTCAAACTTCTCAGACATTAATACTAGATTCATACTTCTAGTTGAGTAAAGATACATCAAAATATTTTTCACAGAATATTCTTCAAATATACCCCATCTTTTCCAATATTTAAGAAAAAAATCAGTCATATCATCTGGTGTATATAATTTACACTCAATAGTTGGTTCAAATCCAATCCAATGATTATATTTTTCAAGAATATAGTCTGGACTATGACTCAATAAGTCATTATTATGAATAAACTTACTAAAATTCACATTGAATTTAGTAAGGTTCACAATTTGATTATATTCTTTATTCAAAGACACCATTTTACAAATATACTAAAAATTAAAACAAAAACAATGGTTTTTAATATATAAATAAAATTCATTTTCGAAACATGAAAATTAAACATAAAGTAATAAAGGAGTTTCAGTATTTAAGTCCAGATAAAAAAATCTTTATTCTTAAAATTGGTGCTATCTTAGAAGAGTACATTTATAAGGTAAAGACTGAATTAATTCCTATTGATAGAGCTATCATAGATAATAATCCGGAGTTTTTCGAGGTAATCGACTGGAAAGCCGAATTATTAACATTTATGAGAGCTGAAAAAATGCCTCAACCTGCTCAATTAGGTAAAAAATTAATTCCTTTCTTTGAAGATATGATTATGTCTTCAATTCAACATGATAATGTTCCATCTATGGACCCTGCTTTAATGAAAGATGTAGAAAGAAGAGAATCTGAATTAAACACTTTCAAAAGAGATTTAGATAGAAGAGAAACTGATTTAGATTCAAGGGATAGAAGAATCAAAGATAAAGAAGATGAACTTGAAATCAGAATTAAAAGAGTTGAAAAAAGAGAAGACGAATATAAATTAGATCTTAAAACAATTGAAAAGAAAGACGATGATTTAAGATTAAGAACAAGAACTATAACTGAAAAAGAATTAGACTTACAAGAAAAGATTCAAGAGTTAAATGAAAGAGAAAGAAATCTTGATAGAACTGCTCTTTCATCAGCTAAAGAAGTAGATTCTAAATACGCAGAACTTCAAACTAAAATTGATTCTGACTTAGCTGATCTTTCTAAGAGAGAGAAAGAATTAGAAGCTGGATTCAAAAAAGTTCAAGAATTAGAGTCTATGTTAGAATCTAAGATGAATGAAATTACAGAGGCTAATAAAAGTAAAATATACGGTGATTTAGAGGCTGAATTAAAAGGAATAGAATCAGAAGTTAGAAATATTAGTAGCATAGCAAATAGCCTTTCAGGATTTAATCATCCAGTTGTTATTCAAGTTGCTGGTGAGTTAACAAGAGCAATACAAAAGTTAAAAGATAGAGTTGACAATAATATGTTCGACTAAATAAAAAACCCACTCTAAAGTGGGTTTTTTATTCTTCTTCTGGTAATGGCTTCCAAAATTCAATAGTCATACTTTCTATATAACCATTTTTGACACACTCTATGGAATAATGTTCAAAACCTAATTCTTTTATTCTATCTAATACTTCTTCAAAGTTAATTTTAAATAATATATCTTTAATATAAATTTTTACAGAATATCTATCATCATTTAACCTAGACGTTTTACTAACTTCAACCTTACCCATATCAGAATATTCTAAAAATACTTCTTTTATATCTTCAACTAAGTCTTTATTTACATGTTTAACAAAATGTCTACAATCATAATATACATCAAGTAATTTTTCTATTTCTCTGGACCAAGCACCTTTATAATCCTCAACTACTTCTCTCATCATCTCTTCAGTTAGCACACCATCATTCTCCCAACCATCTAAATCAACATTTGAGGTATTCCAAAGTATTTCATCAATTTGATCACATAAATCACCAGTATGAGTTGAGTAATAAGTTGTTATAACTTTTACAATATCATCAGCATACTCTATTAACTTTTCTTTAGAGTCTTCTGATTTGGCTTCAAATTTTTTAAGAAATTTCATATACCTATATATAAATTTTAATATATAACTTCATAATGGATAACTTAAAGAAACTTTACAATTACTTAAAGAAAAATAAGAATAAAAAAATTCTTTTCTTAACAACATCTAACAGATGGGAAGGTGATAATGAACTTCCTAAATCATCAATAATAGCTGATGAACTTATTAAAAAGTTAGGTTCTGATAGAGTTCAATTGATTAATGTTGCTAAATTAAAAATATATCCTTGTGAAGGAAATGTTTCAACTAAAAGAGGTAATACTTGTGGATTGAAAGAAGCTAAGTTAGATGATAAAGAAAAAAATCCAACAGGTAACATTAGATGTTGGGCATCTTTGAATAATAAATCAGACGAAATGTATAAAGTAGCAAATGCTATTTTTGATGCTGATATAGTTATTTTCTTTGGTTCAATTCGTTGGGGTAAAATGAATTCTATATATGGTGAGTTAGTTGAAAGATTAACTTGGTTAGATAACAGACATACAACTTTAGGTGAATCTAATTTACTTAAAGATAAAGAAGTTGGTGTTATAGCAACTGGTCACAACTGGAACGGTGAAGAAGCTGTTAAGTTAGAAAAACAAGTTTTAAGTTTCTTTGGATTCAAAACTCCAGATGTTCTTTCTTTTAACTGGCAATGGACTAAAGATAAGAACGATGAAAGTAAGAAAGGTTATCTTGAAGACTTTGGAGATTTTCTTAGAGAGTTTGATTTTGTAGAATCACTAAAAGAATCAGTTATGAAATTCAAAGAATGGATAAAAAAGTAAAAAACCTCTCAATTTGAGAGGTTTCTTTTTCTATAAAAAATCCAGTATAAGATTTTTCAAAAAATTCAAGTATTATTAGTAAGAATAGGCATCATGATGTTACATGATTTTTAGATAGAGAACAAGCAAGCGTCGATTTCATCACCAATAGTAGAGTCAATTTTTTTCTTATCAACCATATCTATAATCAAAAGACTTTGATAAACAACAAGAATATCAGTATTATTTACTTTATTTTGAATAAATCTAGAAAGAGCATCACAGAAATTTGAATATTCTGAAATACCGTCATATTTTTCAAGAATTGACCAAAGGATTGCTTTATTTTCTGTAGTGATTTTCATAATACAAATATAAGCAAAACTACCTAATTTGCCAAATAAATTAGAAAGAAATAGCGTTTTCTATTGAAAGTTTTTCTTTTAATTTTATTAACTTAAATACTTGAGAATTAGATCTTCCAGGAAACTTATATTTATTCTTTATCAACCAATCTAAGTCTTTAACTCTTTGAGCACAAACTTTAATATACATTACTTGATACTTAGTCTTTGAAGGAGTTATGATTTCTGTTTCCATCATAAGTAGCTTCAAAAGATCCACTGTCTTGTCAGCTTGTTTAATATTATCACAGAATTTATTCATCTTATCATTAAGATCCTTCTGAATAAAAGGTATAGCATGACCTTCAACAAGATGTTCAATTATCTTTTTATCAATCATGTTAAATACACTTTCAGTCTTCATAAAGCAAAGATAGTAAAAAAATTATAAATACCAAAGAATTATCTGATAATAGTTACATAACCCATAACAGTTCTTTTCTCTGAAGAGTTTAAAACCGTAAACTGAGATTTCCAAAAATAACAACCATCTGGAACATAATACCCATTATAAGATCCATCCCACTCACCATTTATATCATGACATTCCCATATCATTTGACCCCATCTATTGAATATAGACATAGTGAAATCTTGCTCATCAACACCTGATAAGTAGAATTTCCAAGTTGAATTGAATTCATCACCACCCGGAGTGAAAGCATTAGGTATATAAGTTAATACATCTGGATTAACAATTAAAACAACAGAAGATGAATCACTACAACCTAAGCTATTTTGAACTGTTAGAGTAATTAAATACTGACCTATAATTCCTTCAGGGTATGTGAAATTTGGATTAGAAAGACCACTAGTTAGTTCTAAAGATCCTGGTGCTGACCAATTCCAAGCCACAATATTAGGACCTGAATAATCAAATGTAGAAACAGTTGTCTCAAACATTGTTGTTGGGTTTGGTCCAACCATAAACTGAGAAACTGGCAATGAAACGGTTTCTACTATATTGTTAAATGTTTGTGTGTATGTACATCCATAATCATTAACCGTTGTTACTATAACATCCCAAATACCAACTGTACTATAAGTATGTGTAAAGTTAGAATTTGATAATATATTATCAGTAAATCCATCACCATAATCTATTATTGAACTAACAATATTAACAGCAGGTGTAGAGTTATTTATAAAATTGAATGTACCTGGAACACAAAGAATTGTATCAACTGGTGATACTGAAATATTTATAGGTGTAGGAAAATCAATAAAAACGATTGAGTCTATAGTACAACCATTATTATCTGTTACAGAAACTGTATAGTTACCACCAGCGAGATTAGTAATTGTGTCATTTGATATTAAACCATCTATAAAATAATCATATGTTGGTGTTCCACCATTTGGATAAATAAAAATTTGTCCATCATTTAATGAGCAAGTAACATCAGATAAAACTAAACTATCAAAAATCAATTGTGTTGGTTGAGTTATATTAACAGTGGTATTTGCTGAACATCCGTTTATATCAGTTACATTTACACTATAAACACCAGCACATAAACTAGTAGCAGTTTGAGTTGTTTGACCATTTGACCATAAATAATTATATAGTGGTGTTCCTGTTATTGGAGTAACAGTTGCTGTCCCATTACAATCATTAAAACAAAGTGGTTCGGTAAATGAAGTATTAAGAAGAATGTTAGGTGGACCTGGCACAACTAAAACAGTATCTGGTCCAGGTCCAGCAATACCAGCATTACAAGAAGTCCAACCCGCATTACAAATAGGGTAAACAAAATGACAAGTATATTGTGTTGGTACTAATGGATTTACAGTTATAGTAGGACCTGTTCCAATAGCAACTGGATTACCAACTTGATACCAAGTTAATACAGGTGTAACTACTGGTCCACTAGGTGTCCATTTCCAAGCATCATTATTAGCAACCCAAGCAGTTGAATTTCTACCAGGTACTGGAATTCCTATTGTACCCGCTAAGTTATGTATACCTTCAACAGCAGTACCACCTTGCCAACCTAAACAAGCCGGTTTATTTTGAATATGATTTTCAATATTATTACTAGATTCATAAATAACTATATGAAATGTTCCTTGATTACCTGTACAAGAGAACATTGGAACCCCAATCCAACTAACTGTTAGTTTTCTACAAGGAGCAACACCAGACGTTTGATATCTAATTTGACCTCCTAAACCTGGATGCCAATCTTGCCAAGGACCCATAATACAGTTCTTTGGAACTAAAGGATTGATAGTTGGTATTAGTTGAGAACTAAATGTTGTTGGTTGTGCGGGTGAGAAAGATATCCAACCATTTGAACCTATATAAAATTGAGTGTATGTTGTACCAAAGAAACAAAAGTTAAAACCTATATTAAAAGGTCCTTGTTGTGAATCATCAGTCATAAATAACTGAGTTCCCGTATTTGTTTGAGCAACATAAGGAATAGAAGCAACAGAATAGTTAGTTGTTTGATTTGGATTTGTACCAGCACCACAAGCGGTTAGGTTAGCAGTCAATATAGCAGTATTTACACCACAAGGTAAAATCTGATTTGGTCCTAATTCAGGACAGTTCTGTGAAATAGCAAATAAACTAATCACAGAAAATAACATAGTTAGCAATTTTCTCATAAAATAAAATAAAATTTTTCAAAACAAAAGTTATCTCAAATTGGGTGACTAACAAAAATTATGTTAGAATATTAGCCCAGATAACATATAATATATATATATATCAAGTTATAAATAAAGATTTATCTAAAGTTATAATTTATTTACAATGGATGAGCAAAGGCTACTTTCTATTGAGCAAATAAATTAAAAGACCAGTTAAAGCACCTCCAACATGAGCAATATGACTCACACCATCACTACCACCTATAAGTGCTAAGTATAACTCTATGGTAAAAAACACACCAACAATATATTTAACTTTAACCGGAATTAAAAAGTAAAGATGTAGAATTGTATTTGGATTAGATAAAGCATATATCATCATAACTCCCCAAACAGCACCTGATGCGCCTAAAACTGGATTACTTATAAATAAAGCATGACATAAACCAGATACTATTCCCATTATTAAATAATAGTTCAAAAACTTTTTACTACCAAATCTTTCTTCTATATCTGGTCCAAATGTTATTAAACCTAGCATATTGAATATAATATGCATGAGTGAGCTATGTAAAAACATATAACTCACAAGCTGGTAGATGTGAAATTCTTCAGATTGAATTGGATATAATAGAAATTGACTAACAAAAGGTAATCCCATTTCAAATAAAAGATATGATATAATAAAAGCTATAACATTAATCTTTAATAACTGCTTTACAACTGGTGTTAAATTTATCATTTTTTATCTCTATTATCCATTACAATTCTCATACAACCATTACAAACAATAACTGGTCCTTCCTTAGTCATTACAACTTGACGATCACAGACACCTTGACAATCTTTTGTCATCACTGGCGCAAAATCTTTAAATGGATCTTCTTTTCTTGGTCTTAAATGCTTCATTTAGCAAATATACAAAAATTAAATTATCTTTTTAATAATTAAATGTCTTTTTATTGATTTTAGTGTAGAAATTATTTCTTCAACTTCTCTGTCAGGTGGATATATCATTTCAGACTTATCGGTATAAACTGCGATGTGTTTATCTATAACTTTTTGGTTAAGTTCTTTCTTATTGTAGTTAATCCAATCTTCTTTTATATAATGAGGCATTTGACTAACATCCATTACTTTTTCAATATCATCCTCAATTATATAATAGTCTTCATCATCACTTATGATAATGGTTGCTATATCAATTAAAGTATGATGTTGTACTTCAGTTGATATAGAAATTTCTTTCCAGGGTGAAAGATTAATTGATCTTTGATTCATCTTAGATATTCAATTTATTTGAATTTCTTTTTCAATTCAGTTAAATCTAATAAGTACATATCTTTAGGATCAGTTGCTTCTAAGATTTTAATTTCTTCTTTCTTAGTAGTAAAATCCTCTTTAATCTTTTCATACATCTCTTTAGTCAAAGAGTAGATAGGCATTCTCAATAAGTAATCATATGAATCATCAATCTTATCCAAACCCATTGCTTCAATGCCTTCAATGATGAGGGCTTTAGCAACATTGTTTACTTTTAACTTACCATCAATAATGGCTTTAATAAATCGACCACGATTAGAAAGTATTTTCAACTCTCTGTTCATTTTATCTAATAAGAATTGTTTTCTTTTGTGATAATATTTTAACCTGAAGTTAACAAAGTATTTAATGATGTCACTTGTATTTTCAAATATCATTAACTTACCAAACTCATCTAATGTTGAGAAGATTTCTGTAGATGATTCTTCTAACTTTAGTAACTTAACTAACTTCTCATCATCTAACTTATCTAAATCAGCTCTTGTAAATTTAATAGTGTAATCAATATTATCTTTACAGTTGTCATCATAAGAAACAATTAATTTATCATCAACTAACTTATCTAATATTTCTTCATATTTTTCATAAGTCATTGAAGGAGGAAGTTCACTAATCTTAACAGTAGAAGTATTTGCTCTATCAAACTTACCTCTAATCATCCATCTTTTATTATTCTCAGAATCTTGAACAAACTCACCAGTGAATCCATTTAGAGATGGTTTAACTTCACCAGGATTCTTATCAGCAAGTACTTTAACACAAGCATCAATGATACTTTTAATATCTCTATTAAGAACATTAGAAGCAAATCCTACAGCAATACCAGATGAGCCATTTAATAATACGGTTGGTACAATTGGTAAGAAAAATCTTGGTTCAATTGATTCACCCTCTTCTTCTTTGTATTCAAGAAGTTCAAAGTCTTTATAAATCAATCTAAAGTTTTCAGATAGTTTAGTACCGATATAACGAGGCGCACCAGCTTGAGGTGAACGTAATGATCCAAACTGACCATCTTCTTCTAATAAAGCCGCATTGTTCTTAAATCGTTGAGCCATTGTGATAATAGCATTCTCTAAAGAAGCATTACCGTGATGGTAGAAAGCATCAGATGCTACTTTACCGGCTAGTTGAAATACTTTAAGTGCTTTTTCACTACCATTCTTCCAGATATCGTTTGAAACGTGAATAATTTTTCGTTGAGTTGGTTTGAAACCATCAATAACAGAAGGGATAGCTCTACCTTCAATTGAATACATTGCGAACTCCTTATACTCATTGGCTAAGAAATCAGATATTGTTTTTTCTGTCATCATACGTTTATATATGATAAAAATGTTTGTTTGTTTTAGATTATCCGATCACGACTAACTTAATCTCACCATCTAAATCTTCATATAAAAATGAACAGGTCTCACAGAAATCACCTGTGTTGTAGTAGGTTTTTTCTCCTATTTTTTCAATTGCTGGTGTGTGAATATGTCCAATCATAATTGAATCACAATCAACCTCATCTAATTTTCTAAGTGATAAAATTTTGAAGTCATTAATAAATGTTATAGCATTCTTAACTTTATATTTGAGATATTGAGATAAAGACCAGTATTCTAAACCTACAATTTTTCTTAACCAGTTATAAGCTTTGTTAATCTTAAAACTAAATTCGTAAGCCCAGTCACCTAAGACATATAAAAAAGGATGTAATCTGATAAAACCATCAAACTGGTCACCGTGACAAATGTATATTTTCTCACCTTTAGATGTTTCATAATACATCTCATCACAAATAGTTATATCACCAATATTTATATTCTCATCTTTTATTAAACCTCTTAAATAGAAATCATGATTGCCTAATATGTAAGTAACATTAACTCCTTTTCTGGATGCTCTTAAAACTTTTTGAATAACTGTTGAATGATTAGCACTCCAATAGAATTTCTTTTTTAATGATGTTAAATCAATAAAGTCTCCAACAATTACTAAATTTTCATACTCGTAGTCTCTCAAAACTTCAAGTAGTTTTTCTGGTTGTGATTTGTGGTTACCTAAATGTATATCAGATACAAATAATGTTTTAACTTTCATATATCTCTTTTATTTTAGTAACTATACTTTCAATTGGATTAATCCATTCATAATCTATTTTAGTATAATTATTTAACCAATTTTCTAAATTTTCAGAAGTTAAGTCATCTGTATAGATACCTAACTTATTTAACTTTGTAGCATTATCAATTTGTTCAAACTGACCTTTTATTGGAATTGACCATAGTCTTTTACCTAAAACAAGAGCCTCAGATGTTGTTGAGAATCCAGAAGCAGTTATAACTCCAGAACATCTAAGTAAGTCAGACTGAAATGAATCTTTATTTGATTTTTTGAATTCTATATTGTTATAAACGTAATCTACAATAACATCACTACTATAAACTTTGAATTTTTTATCTGAGTATTTAAGTTCATTCTTAATATGTTCCAAACTGTAAGCGGCTAAGTAAACTAAATAGAAATCTTCATCAGATACTTTACCATTCAAGAACTTCTCAGATATAATAGGCTGATAACCATTTGTATAATCTAAAGGTATATAATAATCACAAGGAGCAAAGTATTTAATAAAAAGAGATTCTAAAAAACTTGATTTTGTAATTGAAACTTGATTTGAAATACCTATTGATCTTACCTTGTACTTTTTAGCAGAGTAAGCACTTATAGGTTCAAAGTCAGAGATAACTAAATCATATCCACTACAATCATAATTTATATCTTTTATTAATTTAAATAAATTTAATGATAATGTTGTTTTAAGTTTATTGATTCTACCAGACTTGTTAAAATACATTGATAAACCTTTGAACTTCTTAATGTAATCTGGTAATTCTATACTGTAATTACCACCAGAGGCAATAACATCAACCTCATAACCTTTTACCTTTAGTTGATTTATCAATTCTAAAGATCTTGTTATATGTCCGTTTCCATTAAGTTGTATTCCGTATAAAATTTTCATCAATATATCTATTCATGTATAAAAGTCATTTTTAATAAAGTTCTTTAATTCTTAAAAATTACACTGATTTTTTCAATGTTATTTTTATGCTAAGTAAAAATAATATATACATTATGAGACTTAAAAAATATGACGATTTTTTGATTTTAGAGAAGTTTGATAGTAATATCAAGGCTGAACTTATAAAATTAGGTGTAACTGATGAAAAAGAAATCAACACATATTTATATCACGCTCATAGAGGTCATTTAGCAAAATACTTAGAAGAAAATGGTAAAGTATTTACATTTGGTATGTTAAATGCCTTATTCAAAGATGCTAGAGCCGCTAAAAAAGGAACTGAACTTAAAGTAGGTATTATTAAAGCCGTACACAGAATTGTTCCAATGTTATTAGCACCTTTCTTTCCAATATTAGCAATTTTTGGTTATGTTTTAGGTACATCAAGAGCATTTAATAAAGTTGTTGCTCCTATCTTAGCAGATCCAGGACACGATTATCCAGACTTCTTAAAGAAAGTTATTGACGCAACAATGAGAATCGCTGAAGGTGATTTAACTACCGAAAAAGATAGATTCACAAGAGCATTCGTTGTATCCGATAGATTAGTAGAAGCAATTAAACCAGAAGTTCTACAAAAGTTTTCATTAGAGTTATCTGAGAAGATGGCTAATATGGATTCTAATATGGAAGTTCCTCAACACTATATTGAAAATGAACTAAAAGATTATTTAAATAGAAACTTTGAAGTTAATCCCGAAATTCCTCTAAAAGATTAAATTCCTAAACAAAAGAAATTATTTACCATATATACTTAAAATTCTAAGTTAAGTAAAATGTCAGTAGATAAGAAGTTCAAAAAGTTAGATGATATTGACCACGTTATATTAAGACCTGGTATGTATATCGGTTCTATTAAACCTCACAAAGCTACTAAATGGATAGTTGAAGATGATAAAATGATTCAAAAAGAAGTAACCTATAATCCAGGTTTACTTAAAATTTTTGATGAGATTGTTACCAACTCTGTAGATGAAAGCAAAAGAGCAGGTTCTAAATTAAATACTGTTAAAGTAAATATTGATAGAACAACAAACTACATAAACATCTGGGACAATGGTGGTATTCCTGTAGTTAAACACACACAACATAAAGAGTGGATTCCTGAGATGATATTCTCGAATCTTAAAGCAGGTTCTAACTTCAATGATGAAGAACAAAGAACTGGTGCTGGTACAAACGGTGTGGGTTCTACACTTACTAACATTTACTCAAAAGAATTTACAGTAACTACTTGCGACGGAGTGAATCACTTTACACAAACTTTCTCTAATAATATGAGAAAAAGAACCGCGGCTAAAGTTAAGAAATCTACAAAAGGATTCACTGAAATCAATTACCTAATTGATTTCGAAAAGTTTGCCATAACTGGAATCGATGATGACCACTTTAAGATGCTTGAGAAAAGAGTTTATGATATTGCGGCTTGTAATACCAATCTTAAAGTTTATTTTAACGGTAAGTTAGTCAATATCAAAACATTTGAAGATTACATTAAGTATTATACTAAAGACTTCTTCTACGAAGCTAAGAAAGATAAAACTTGGTCTTTAGGTATAGCTCTTTCTAACAATGGATTCCAACAAGTCAGTTTCGCCAACTCTACCGATACTTATGATGGTGGTACTCACGTTGATTATGTGATGAATCAAATCATTGCTCAGTTAAGAGAGTTCTTTATGAAGAAACATAAAGTAGATGTAAGACCTGGTGAATTAAGGAATCATATGTTTCTATTCCTAGATTCTACTGTAATTAATCCATCATTCTCTTCTCAAACTAAAGAGAAACTTATCACTGAGATTAAAGACTTTGGTTCTACTTTTGAAGTCACTAATAAATTAATTCAATCAATTATTAAATCTGAAATAGTTAATTCTATCTTAGATTGGATTCAACAAAAGAAAAGTGCTGAAGAATCTAAATTACAAAGAGACTTAAATAAGAAACTTGACAAGATTAAAGTTGAGAAGCTTATTGATGCTAAAGGTAAAGACAGATGGAAGTACTCAATTGGTTTATTTGAAGGTGATTCTGCTATCTCTGCTTTCAGAAAGTATAGAGATCCACAAACAATGGGAGCCTTTGCTCTTAAAGGCAAGTTTGTAAATGTATCTGAAATGACTAATCAAAAATTAGTTCAAAATACAGAAGTTGTTAATTTAATGGCGGCTATTGGTTTGAAATTAGGACAAAGAATTGAATTAAAAGATTTAAGATATGGTAGAATACTTTTCTATGTAGATGCTGATGTTGATGGAAATTCAATCGCTGGATTGCTTCTAAACTTTTTCTACAAGTACTGGCCTGATATGTTTGAGAGACGAATGATTTATAAAGTTGAAACTCCTATCGTAGTTGCTGTTCCAAAAGCTAAAACTAAAAAGAAAGTTCTTTTCTATACTCAAACAGAATATAATGATTGGGCCGCTAAGAACGACTTGAAGAACTATGAGATTAAGTATAAGAAAGGTTTAGCCGCACTTGTTGATGATGAGTATCAAGATATTATCAATAGTCCTAAAATGACTTTAATCTCAAAAGATGATATGTCAGCTAATTCTTTAGATATATGGTTTGGTAAAAACTCTGACCTAAGAAAAACAGAGTTGCTAAAGTAATTTAGTTTTACTATCTTTGCCTGATGATCCGAAATAGAGCATGGCGTAGGTATATGGAAGAACGAATAGTCATTCGTAGAATGTCTCGCGCTGTTTGTACCAATAGGTGGTGGCGAGGATTTAGAGATGTTAATGACATTAATCATCAAAGACCTACTATAGCAATTTATATCGGAACTGAAATACACTTTAGAGCTAAAACTCACACCACTACAAAGTGGGACACTAAACACAAAGTAAAATACTCTCCAAACAAAGACCAAGGTTATTATCGTGATGAAGGTAATGGTCAAACCAGAGAAAAACAAAAAAGATTATTTTTGAAGATATTAAAAGAGAATGGACTTAAATAACTTAATACCAGATAAATTTAGACCTTTAGTCAATCCTACTTGGGTTGTTAAAGGTAAATTTGTTATGTTCAAAAAATATGAACATATACCGGTTTGTTTTGTTGAGGATGATATAGTTTATGTTTTTTTAGACAATAGAGTTTCAAACGCAATAGTAAAATTAGTTAAACATTTAATAAACATAGGTGTTGAGTTTTACTTTACAACAACAGAGTTATCAAATCCTAAAGGAGTTTTAGAAGAAGATTATTATGATAAAGTTATTAGACACTATCTATACTCACATGCTCAAGTTGAGTTTTTTGACGGATTCAAAAAGATTGACTTTGACTTAATTAACAATATGGTTAAGTGGACTGATAAAGAAAACTGCTTTGATAAAGTTAAAGCCAATTATGAATCAATTAGTAAGAAAGTAGAGAGAAAAGAATATGATTATTTTTCAAATAATTATTCATATGAATACAAAGAAGAAATAAGAGAAGAGTTTCAAAGTCTTTATCGCCATATTCAAATTAGTAAGATTATCTAAACTTTCTATATGATGTTTATATAATTCCTATGGGATTCGTAAACATAGCCGGACAAACAGTTCACACAAGCGCAATAGGTGCTCCAGTATTTGGAACACCTTCTATATCAAGCTCAGTAGGTAATTCTGGAGTTATCAACATATCTGGTACAAATTCTTCAATCACAACATCTACATTATCATCTGGTCAATATCTTACTTGGGGCGGTAGCACTATGAACTACTCAATTAATAAAACAACTTATCATGTTTTAGATGAAGATATTGAAGTTGATGGTTATGGTGATCCACATCTTGCTGTTGCTATTTCAACATTAAATGTTTTAGGTAAACCTTTTTACGATGAGTTAAAAAAGAATAACCTTAACTTACCTTCAGAGATAGAAGAATATTTAGAAATTAAATTCAAAATTTTAGAAAGAGATAGAAAAATAAAAGAGATTCTTAAATAGATTAGAAAAACAAACCATCTTTATTTTAGTATAAAAATAAAATTAATAAAATCCAATGATATGTGATTTAATAATAGATGGTAATTATATTCTAAGTAAGAATACATTCACACTACACAAGAACAATTTATTGTTCGGCGCACTACATAAGTCATTAGAGAATACAATAAACAATTATAGAAAGTGGTACCCATTTGCTAATGTTTATCTTGTCTCTGATTCCAAAGAGAAATCTTGGAGAAAACAATTAACCACTGCTTACAAAGCTACTCGTAAAAAAGATTCTGATATTGACTGGCAATTCGTTTATAACGCTTACGGTGAATTCAAAGATTCTATGAGAGATTTAGTGAAAATTTTAGAAGCACCTCATGTTGAAGGTGATGACTGGATTTCATTCTTAGTTACTAAAGCTAATAAAGAAGGAAGATCAGCAATCATAGTTTCAAATGACTATGATATTAAACAAATTGTTAACTATGGTTTGGATCCATTGTACATTAACATTATGACTAATGAAATGTATAATAAAGAAAAACTCTTTTTACCAAGAAACTATCAAGTCTTTTTGAATAAAGTATCTAAACTACCAAGTGACGATATTTTTAGTCTAAATGATAATACAGACTTCTTATTATTACTTGATAGATTTATTAACAAGTATGAAATCAACGAAATTGACCCAGTTGAATCTTTAATGATTAAAGTCATTTCAGGTGATACTTCAGATAATATCGGCTCTGTTTGGTCTGTTACTAAGAATGGAAAGAAAAGAGGTATTGGTGATAAAGGAGCTAAAACAATTTATGACGAATATCTACAAGAGTTTGGTGAAGTAAACTTAGGCGATCCAGATTTATATGAGAATATAGCTGACTTAATCTGTGAAAAGAAAAAGTTAAGTAAAACTCAAATTGAATCAATTGTAGAAAACATTAAAGGTAATATGAGATTAATCGATTTAAGATTACACAATTTACCAGATGAGATTATTAACAAAATGGAAACTGGTTATTCAGTATTAAGATAATGGCGGATTTGAAACTTGTAGGGAACGCAATGTTCTATAAAAAGAGTGATTGGGTAAATGTACCGGATGAAGAAAAGGAGTCTTGCTTCTTTATCTTCAACCGTTACTTTGCTAAAAAATTTCCCGAAAAGGCTCAACTTCTTAACCTAAAATCAATAGATAAGATAACCGCCATGAATTTATGGTATCAGTTTATGTTAAAGCAACCTTATCCAAATTGGTTTTGGTCTAAGAGTGAGAAAGGCGAAAAGTCTGAGATCATTGATAAGGATTACAAACTTCTTTTACAAAAACTTAAAATAAAAGATATTGATTTAGATTATCTAATTGAACATCATATCGACTTCATTAAAGAAGAACTCAAATATTACAAACAAATAGAAAAAGGAAATTAAATTAAAAATATGAATACAACAATGGAAAAAGAAACAACAATGAAGTGGTACATCGTTAGAGCACAATCTAATCGTGAGCGTTCTGTAGCCGAAAAGTTAAGAAAAGAATCTGAAAAAGGTGACTTGATGGGTGCTATTAGTAGAGTTTTAGTACCTACTGAAAAAAGCTTCCACTTAAAAGACGGTAAGAAAGTTACCAGAGAAAAAGTTATGTACCCTGGTTATATTTTTGTTGAAACAATATCAATTGGAGAATTAGCACACTTTGTTAAAGGTTGTGATGGTGCCACTGGTTTACTTTCAGATAGAGCTAAAAAACCTCAAGTACTTTCTCTTAAAGAAGTAGAAAGAATGATTGGTGTACAAGAACAAGTAGCTGTTGAACAGGAATCTACAAACAGATTCATCATAGGCGAAGAAGTTAAAATCTTAGATGGTCCTTTTAATTCATTCACTGGTGATGTTGAAAACATTGATGGTGATAAGGTTAAGATTGCTGTTTTAATCTTTGGTAGAAAAACTTTGGTAGAATTAAACATTCAACAAATCGACAAACATATCGCTTAATAAATGGGTAGAGTTACATCATATGGTGTAGAGAAAGACCGAAAAATTTATGGAAACTGTCAAGTCCTATCTCCGGGTGGGATTTTGATGTTTAGATGTGACGAGAAAAAAGCCAAGTGGTATCTTAATAGAAATTTAGGTGAGATTGTATCAGAATCACCATTAATAGTTAAATTGAAATTTGAACCAAGAGGTTTAGGTAATCATAATAAATCATTCGGTTTATCTGAAATGGGTAATCGCTGTGTTACTTGTGGTAATGAAGAATATCTTACTAGACACCACGTTGTGCCTTACTGTTATCGTAGATACTTTCCGATGGAATTAAAATCTCATAACTTCCACGATGTTCTTTCATTATGTGCTGATTGTCATGATTCTTATGAAAGAAAAGCAGATGAGTTAAAAAACAAAATTGGCGAAGAGTATCAAATACCTTTGAACGGTGAATTATGTAGTGATAGTAAAGAGTTAATAACTTATGTGAAGATATCAATTGCTTTACTTAATCCAGATATTACTATACCTAAAGATAAAATTAATCTGATGAAAAAGAAGATTAAAGATTACTTTGGTATTAAAAGGTTAGATTGTAGAAGATTAGAGAAGATATCTAAAATAAAAACAATGGTTATTAAAAAGACCCACGGTGAAGTTGTTATGTCTAAGATAGATAATATACAAAGTTTTATAGAGATGTGGAGATCACACTTCTTAGAACATAATGAGTGTAAACATTTACCAAAAGATTGGAGTGTGAAAACTAATATAAGAATAACACATGAGTAAAGAACTAATTAATAAATTATTAAAGGCATCTGAAATGATTCATAAAGCATCTACTAAAGGTAGTGCTAATTATATGGTTGTTTCACCTGCTGTTGCTGATGTTATAAATGATTTTAAAAGAGGTAGTAGAAAAGAAAAAATTAAAAAGTTATTTCCAGATGAGTAAGTATATTCTAGAAGGTGTTATACAAAAAGCCTATGATAAACACAATGGTAGAATATATCCAAAAGAAGCCTTTAATAAGGTATATAAAGATAGTGTTAGAAAACTTATAAGAAAGAAAAAAATTAATAAATTATTCAATGAATAAGGATAGAATGAAAATAATGTCTGATATGATTAAATCATATAATACTCCATACTTTTCAATAGATTGGATAATTAAAATGTTAGGTCTGGAAAGAAACGAGGTTAGAAAATATAAAATAAATAAACTATTTAAAAATGACTAAGGAAGAAAGATACGATAGAACTTATTTGAATATGGCTACAGAGTGGGCTAAACTTTCACATTGTAGTAGAAAACAAGTAGGTGCCCTAATAGTTAAGAACGGAATGATTATATCTGATGGTTATAATGGAACACCAACAGGCTTTGATAACTCTTGTGAGAATGGTGATGGTGATACTAATTGGTATGTTATTCACGGTGAAGCTAATGCTATTCTAAAGTGTGCTAAACATGGTCATTCTTGTGAGGGTAGTACTTTATATCAAACACATTCTCCTTGTAGAGATTGTTCTAAACTTATACTACAATCTGGAATAAAACGATTAGTCTACATTGAAGACTATAAAGACACCTCTGGCTTAGATTTTTTAAGAGAGGCTAAAATTGAGATTGTTAAATATGGACAAGGAACTTAAATTATTATTAGACAATTCTAAATTAGATCAACTTTATAAGCATAACTTATTTAGTATTAAATCTATTTGTGTGTCTTTAGGTGTTTGGGATAACTATTCATCTGAAGACAAATTCAAATTAGAAAATTTTACTAAAAGAGATACAAATATCAATAAACACTTCACATATAAAGGAAATTATAATAATAATTTTACATATGGTGAGATTCTTAGAAATGGTGTTGATGAAATCATAAATAAAATCAATAAATATAAAAAAGTATCTGATAAAGATGTTTTCGTAGATATTGGTTGTGGTTGTGGTAAATTAATTATACATACTGCTATTAAGTCTGATATAAAAACATTTGTTGGTATTGAAATAGTTCCACAAAGACTTAGATATGCTAAGTCTATTAAAGAAGAAGTTTTACCAGAACATAAATCAATTTTTTTCATTGAAAAAGATGTAAAAGATTTTGATTTATCAATGGGTTCTATTGTTTTTATGAATGATGTTTGTTTTGATTATGATATGAGGTCTGATATATTTAATAGGCTGTCAAAAGGCTGTCACTTTATTACATCACACGAAAATAAATCTTGTAAGATATTAAAAGAAGAATTTGTCGTTGATGTCTCCTGGGGAGATAAACTTAAACTATATTATTACATAAAATAAATATGATATTCAAAGACTTTATAAAAAATTTAAATGGACCGACTCAACTAACGAATACGGATCCAAAAAGTATATCAGTTTATCCTATTGGTGAGAATAATCTTGAAGGTATTAAAATACTAATTGATAACTGCTTTAGAATGGGTAGTGATAATAGTAATGTTAGAATGGCTACAGTTGATCCATCATTATGGTTAGGTCAATTTTTAGATAAACATTGGACTAAAATTTCTTATGTTACTTCGATGCCATCATTTCATATAATGAAAGTAGTTGATAATAAAATAGTTTCAAAACAATATAATGCTGAAACAAAAGAATTTGAATCCGAAGATTTAGTTAATGATTTTTTTGAAAAGAGAAGATGGAAAACATTTGTGCTCTTTTCAATTATAAAATATGTAGATCTAGTAAATCTAAGCACATCATATAGATTAAGATATGCTGATATAACAGAGAAGTACGAAGAAAGAGATAATAAATTAGAAGAAATATTAAAGTAATTATGGAATTAGTAACAACAAAAATTTGTATGGCATTAGACTTAGGAGTTCACGGTAATCTCTTTGGTGGTAATATGATGTCATTTTTAGATGAAGCAGCAGCGGCATACGCTTGTCAAATATGTGACTCGGATAAAATGGTCACAATGAAAATAGAAGAAGTAGTTTTTCAAAGCCCTGTTAGAGTAGGTAACCTTATCAAAATTTATGCTTCGGTTGATAAATTTGGAACAACATCAATCACTATCAATCTTGAGGCAAGAAAACATAATGTTCATACTGGTAAACAAGAATTGGTTTGTTCAACAAAAATGGTATTCGTTAAACTTGATGGAGAAGGATCACCCATTCCTATTTCAGATAGAGTTAAACTAAGATACTCAGATAGATTTAAAGTCTATGGAAGAGGTTTACTTCATCCAGAAGAATTAGAAAAAGAAAAAGAAATTGCTAGACAACAAAAAATAAACAATTAAAAATGGAAAATTTACAATTAATTTTAGTAACAGTTTTGATTACTCTTTTGTCAGTTGCGGTCGTAGGCTCTATAGCTTACTTGGTTGTGGTTGTGAGAAAGTTAAGACAAGTTGTTAAAGACAATGTAGTAGACATTACAAATCTACAAAATGCCTTAATTGCTGAGGTACAAAACATAAACAATAGATTAGTAGAGTTTGATAACTCAGTGTCTAATGTTTACAATGACTTAGATAGAAAGTTAGATAGCCGTTGTGATAAATTATATGACGGATATAATAAAGAAGTAGCAAGTATTTATCAGGAGCTACAAAAAAGAGATGAAAGTATTGAACATCTTAGAGAAATGACAAGACAAGCTTTAGGTCTTAAAAAATAAGCAAAAAAAGTCTAGCAATAACAAAAAAGAGAGTCATTTGACTCTCTTTTCTTTTATAATGTTTTTATGTAATTATTAAAATCATCTTTTAATCCTCTTAATTCAAATCCTAAAGATTGATAAAGATTATTAGCAACAGTATTATCTGTTTCTGTATTTAACTCTAAAACATATGAACCTTTAGACTTAGCTCTACTAATAGCCTCAACTACTAATTTCTTACCATATCCTTTTCCTCTATGTTTATTTAGAACTTCTACTGAAAAAATAGAAGCTGTATTTTCGTTATAAATAAGTACAAGACTCCCAACCTGATTACCACCTTCTGTCAAGTATATTAACTCAGAATTAAGGCTTTGACAACCAACTCCTACATAACCTACACTTTCTTTGATTAATTCACTCATTTTCTTCATAGACTTATATATTAAGTTTTAATTTAACAATTGGTCTATTCTTGAATTTCTTTCTTCTTGTAAAGAGTACTTTCTTAATTCTGATTCTAAGAACCAGTATCTTAGTTCACTTCCTTTACTATTCTTAAATGAAACATAATATTCTACTTTCCAACTTTGTTTAATATCTGGCAGAACATAACGAGCATTAATATCTAATACTTTACCAATATACCAAAATTCTGGCACCTCAGAGTAAATAGTTACTTTGACTTCATCACCTCTGTTATATTTAACAAAACCATAAATTTCTTCTTCTTTATTTTTGAATATAGAAAGTATTTTTTTTATCATTTTAGAACTTGTTTTAACTTCCAATCTCTTTCTTTAGATGTATCTTCAAACTGAAGTTCTTCTTCAGCAAAAATAATAGGTATTAAATGTTGTTTTAATTGATATCCACTTGGATATAAATCTAGTTCAACTCTATATGAGTTAAATTCCAGTGTATCTTTAGCAGCAACCACCGAACCTACTCGATATTTAAGATCCTCATAAGCTCGTGTCACAATAACAACACGATCACCCTTTGAGAACTTTAAACTGATTTCTATATCTAATAACTGCGAGGTCTTTTGCTTTCGCTTCGATTTCTGTATCAAAGTCAAGACCAAATGTTTTAATTTCTTCATAAATATAATCGGCATGTGCTGTTTGTTTTCCTGATGTATCTTCTAATGTTTTTGGTGAACTCATATGAGTTAAGGCTCTTGTTTTCCAAGTAGAGTGAGCTAATCTCAATGCTTCTTCCATTGATTGGTCTTGTGGACCATAGTTAAAGTGATGTTGGTCAAAAGTAATTGGAATACCAATCTTAGTATGAACCCAGTCGTGTAACATCTTTACAGAGTATTGATTTTGACCATCATCATTCTCAACAACTAATCTTAACTTACAAGATTCACTTAGGTTCTCAAACTGCTCACAGAAACGCACTGCGGCTTCTTCTCTGGTAGGTTTAGTTGTATTGATATGAATGTTTATCGGATAGAACGTAGTCTTGTCTAAGTTCATTAAATCCATTAATTCAGCGTGTTTATTTAACTCTTTAATTGTTTTCTCAACAACTGATGGATTCTCACTTGCCAAAACGTTGAAAGGACCTGGGTGATAGCTCACACGAATTTTATTTGATTTAATCTTCTCACCAATTTGAGCCATAAGAATTTGAATCAATTTGAAATTTGGTAAGTCAGAGAATTCATATTCAGACATCCATGGAAATGAGTCTGAACTCAAACGATAGATATAGATATGATTTTTAAGATTATAGTCTAGAACTTTGAGAGTATCTTTTAGATTCTCAATAATTAACTCGGAAGCATAAGGCAAGCCTTTAGCATCAAAAGTTCTACGAACCATACCTCTATTAACTGTTATATGTTCTTTTTTAGGTTTACCTTCGTTACATCCCATTGGAATACAACAATATCCGATATTCTTCATCATAAATACAAATATAAGGAATAATATTTAATATATACATTATGAAAATTAGAAAATACTCAGAATTTATCAACGAGGAGATTATGAATGATACTCCTGAATCATATGTTGAAATAGCACTTAACCAATTAAAGAGAAAGTTTGATAAGATGTTTGAGTTTCAAGAAGGTGAATCGGATGTTAATGGACCAGCTGATGAATTAGAAAAAGAAAAAGACGGTAGTAAATCTATACAAAAGGCTAAGTCTGAAAGTAGAGATAAATCTAAAATGTCTTTAAAAGATTTAGGCGTTAGATTAGATAGTTCAGAGGTTTCTAAATATTCAAAAATGTATGACTCTTTAACTATCAAGTTTACAGATGATGAGGCAACATATAATCTTTACTTAGCAATTGATATTAAAGATGCTATGCCTAAAGATGCTACTAAAGACTTCTCTTATGAAAATATTGAAATGTGTTACATTAAATTTAAAAAATATAATCTAGATACATTTGAGGTTATTGGTCAAATAACTAAAAATGTTAAAATTAAAGATATTGATGAGGAATTTTTAATTGACTTAAAAATCGAAATCGATGATAAGTTTGGTGATGAAGAAGAATTTGAAATTGAGACAGAATAAATTAAAAACCCTATAACATAGGGTTTTTTTATTTTAAGGAAGATCTAGATTTTTAATAAATAATGTATGGCATATAATGTAGTAACAAACACATTTGTAATACAAGAAGTTAAAAAGTGTAGATATTTTAAGATTAATCTTGGTCTCGCTGCTACTGTTGATAGAAATGGTAATAGAGAATTTAATGATAAAGATAGATTTTCATATTATTATAACACACAATATAGAACAACTATTTACGCACAAGGTAATGTTGGTGATATAAAATTTTATACTGACGTTTTTATTAAAGATCCAGTAATGGCTATCTATGTCGGTCCTGAAAATGAAGAATTTTTGATTGATGTTGATTTTGAATTAATAAGAGAAAAGGGAATAGATTTTTATCTAGGTCATATTCTTAAAAAGGTTGAAGAAGAACACGAAGAAAGAATTAAAGCAAATACTGAAAAGAAAGTTGAACCAAAACCTACAGGTAATTCTGAAATGGTAACATTTAATCCAGGTGCTGTTAGATATGAAGATATAAAAGCTTATTTAGAAATTCAAAACGCACAAAGATATAAGCAATAATTAATATATAAGATATGAAATTACAAAGAGTGTTATCGTTAAAAATGTCTGGAGAAGATGTTAAGTTTTTACAAACTAAACTAAAAGAACTTGGATTCTTTAATGAAAGAATTGATAGTCATTTTGGGCAAAATACTTTAGTTTCTGTTACTAATTTCCAAAGAGCCGTTAATACAAAAGCAGATGGTAATGTTGGATCATTAACTTGGAGTAAAATGATGAACTTTGGTAAAGAGCCATTTACTAGAAATGGAATTCCTCATGAAATATCTTATAATAATGACAAAGGTCTAATTATATACGATCATCTAATATCAGATGAAGAATATATTAAAGAAGAAACTAAAAAAGACACAATATTTTTACATCATACAGCCGGTGGTTCAAGACCGGATTGGAGTATAAATGGATGGGAAAAAGATTATATTAAAGATAAATCAGGCAATCCTGTTTTAGGACCAAATGGTTTAATACAACCATTAAGAGTGGGTACATCTTATGTTATTGGTAGAAAATCATCAACATCAGATGAAAATATATGGGATGGTAAAATCTTGAGAGCATTTGAAGATAAATACTGGGCATATCACTTAGGCATTAATTCAAATAATTCTTTAGAATTGAATTCAGGATCAGTTGCTATTGAATTTTGTAATTACGGACCACTTACTGTTGGTAAAGATGGTAGATTTTATAATTGGATAAATAAACCAATTAATGAAAAAGATGTTGTTAAATTAGATAATCCATTTAAAGGATATGAATACTATGAAAGATATACAGATTCTCAATTAGAAAGTGGTAGAAGCTTGATACTACATTTAGTAAATAAATATGCTATAAAAATTGATGGTGGTATCTATAATGAAAAATGGTTTGATTATAGTACAACATGGATGAAAAATGGTGGAATTAGAAGCCACGGTCAAGTTAGAAGAGATAAATTTGATTTATTTCCTCAAAAAGAGATGATACAAATGTTAAATAGTCTTTAATTTATAAAGGCAGATATTATTTTATAGACTTTTATTTGTTTGTCTATATCTATTCCCTCAAAATCACAATGATAATCTATTTCTTCATCTTCAAATATGTGAAGCAATACCTTATCTTCTTCAGGTAACCATTCAATGGAATTAAATTTGACTCCATCAACTTCAAAGTCAAATACAAGCTCGTTCAGGCCCAAACCTAAAGTTTTAATCAAATTTGATACTTTGTCTTTCATTTTTTTGGCTGTTTTTTTATAAAGTATATATTTAATATTTTAAATAAAATAAAAGATGAATATTGGAATTTTAGAAATTAATATATATCCTAATAAAAATATTTTTACAAATGGCAATTCTTAAATACGGAGATTATATTTCAGAGAAAGTGGTTTATGAACTTTTACTAGAGTCTAAAGTAGTTTACTCAAAAAAGTTTATTAACTTATTAAATAAGATGAAAGCTAATAAATTAGCTACCCAATTATTAAGTCTTTATTCTAAAGATGTTGATGGTGTTACTCAAAATTATATTGATGTAACAGACTTAAAAGATGCTGTTAGTTTTACTCCTGATAGAAAAGTTCAAGAATTAACTAAAGATAAACCAGAAACTTGGGTAATTACAGAATCTGGTAAATACCTAACTACAAGTGATAGAAATAATAAAATATTTGAAGCTCTTGGTTATGATAAAGCAAAATACAATTGTTGGGCACCAAATGCCGGGGAGATAGGTTTAATATTAGCAGAAACTGTTAGTAGAACTTCTGGTAAAATCTATGTTATGTTTAAAGAATATGAAGGTGATAAAATTGGAGTTATTAACAAAGAAGCTATGGAGCCTAAAGAAGCTGAGGATCAAAGAATTTGGTCAACATCAAGAAATAATATTAAAATAGGTAGAGTTGTAAGAGCTATTCTTACTGCGGCTAAAATACCTTTTGCTGATCAAGAAATTGAACAATTTACTAATGTTTATAAAGCAACTTATGATTTTGCTAAAGATGCTCTTAAACAATTTGATATCGTTAAAGGTGATAAAATTGCTTACTGGTATGATAATAATGATGAAGATAGATATGTTGATGGTGGTGGTTCATTAAATAATTCTTGTATGGCTGAAGTTAGTTCTGATTATTTTGATATCTATACACAAAACCCTCAAGTATCACTTGTTATACTTTATGGTGATAGTGGCAGTATTGAATCTGAAAAATACACTGATGATAGAATCAAGGGCAGAGCAATTCTTTGGGATTGTAAATTAGATGGACAACCTATTAAATTTATGGATAGAATTTATACAACGCTTGATGCTGATGTTGAATTATTCAAACAATTTGCTGAAAAGAATGGTTGGTGGTATAAGAAAAGACAATCTATGGAACCAGATGAAAATTTTACTGATGGTAATTCAGTTAGAAAAGGTACAATTGAAGTTAAGTTAGATGACGCTGATTTTGGTGAATATCCTTATTGTGATACTATATGTTATATAAATAGTGATACAGGAACAGCTTGTAATGTTTATTGGGATGATTCTGATAGATTATTAAGAGATACTGGTGGATCTTATGAAGATTCATATGATATGGCAAATTAATAAATAAAAAAACCCAGTCAAATGACTGGGTTTTTTGTTTTCCTACGAGACTCTGTTATTTAACTTCTTCGTAAGAAGTGTCTTCAACATCACCGCCATTACCAGTGTCAGTATCTGTATTAACCTGTGGTTCTGATTGAGATTCTTGGTATAATCTTGTTGAGATTGTTGACCAAGTACTATTCAATTTTTCAGATGTTATGTCAATTGCTTGAGCATCTTTAGTTGAATGAGCTGTTTTCAATGACTCTAAGTCTTGATTCAAAGCAGACTTATCTTCTTCAGTTAACTTATCAGCAAATTCTTTGATTTGTTTTTCTGTTTGGAAGATAAGATTATCAGCCATATTTACTTTGTCAACCAATTCTCTTTCAAGACGGTCAGACTCAGCATTTAATTCAGCTTCAGCTTTCATTCTTTCAATTTCCTCTTTAGATAGTTGAGAACCACCTTCAATTCGGATTTTGTTTTCTTTTCCACTAGCTTTATCTTTAGCAGATACAGATAGAATACCATTAGCATCAATGTCTAATGTTACCTCTACTTGAGGAATACCTCTCGGAGCTGGCATGATACCATCAAGATGGAATCTACCTAACGAACGGTTATCCTTAGCCATTGGTCTTTCACCTTGTAGAACGTGAATTTCTACAGATGGTTGATTGTCAGCAGCAGTTGAGAACGTTTCAGACTTACGGGTAGGAATTGTTGTATTTGCTTCAATCAACTTAGTCATTACACTACCCATAGTTTCAATACCTAAAGATAGTGGAGTAACATCAAGAAGAAGAACGTCTGTGATTCCACCAGTCAATACAGCACCTTGAATAGCAGCACCTAAGGCGACAACTTCATCAGGGTTAACTGATTTATTTGGTTTCTTACCAACAAACTTTTCTAAAGCTTCTTGAATAGAAGGAATTCTTGTAGAACCACCAACAAGAATAACTTCATCAATGTCAGACGGTTTTAACCCAGCACTTTTCAAAGCAGATTTAGCACAAGCAATAGCTCTATCAACAAGACTTGAAGTCATTTGATCGAATTTAGCTTTAGTTAATTGTTTTACAAAGTGTAAAGGCATACCATCTTGAGCAGTGATATAAGGAAGGTTGATTTCAGATTGAGAAGTAGAAGACAATTCAATCTTAGCCTTTTCAGCCGCATCTTTCAAACGTTGAAGAGCCATTGGATCTTTAGAAAGATCCATTGAATGTTCAGATTTGAATTCTTCAACCATCCAGTCGATAATAGCATTATCGAAGTCGTCGCCACCTAAGTGAGTATCACCATCAGTAGATTTAACTTCAAATACACCATCACCAATTTCTAGAACTGATACATCATGAGTACCACCACCACAGTCGAATACTAAGATTTTAGAATCTGTATTCTTTTTGTCTAAGCCATAAGCCAAGGCAGCAGCAGTTGGTTCGTTGATGATACGCTCAACTTTCAAACCAGCGATTTCACCAGCTTCAATAGTCGCAGTTCTTTCAGCGTCTCCGAAGTAAGCAGGAACTGTAATAACAGCTCTTTTTACTTCATACCCTAAATAATCTTCAGCAGTTTTCTTCATTTTCTGAAGAATCATAGCTGAGATTTCTTGAGGTGTGTAAGTTCTATCTCCGATTTGAACACCAGGTACATTCTTACCAGCTTTAACTACTTGATAAGGAACTTTCGTTACCTCGTCAGTACAAGCTGAAAAGTCTTTACCGATGAATCTCTTGATAGAGTAAACAGTGTTTTTTGGATTGGTAACTGCCTGACGTTTAGCAGGGTCTCCAATTTTTCTATCGTTGTCGGTAAATCCGACAACTGAAGGAGTTGTTCTTTTTCCTTCAGAGTTGGTGATTACAATTGGTTCACCACCTTCAACTACAGCAACACATGAGTTTGTAGTTCCTAAGTCAATTCCAATAATTACGTCTTTTGCCATATTTATTTATTCTTTTTTTTATTAGTATTATATCAATCTAAGTGCCAAAGTTTATTTACTGACAATTTGTCATTTTTTCATTCAGCACTAAGTTTATATTTTTTGATGTAGTAAAAGTTTAATATATAATTAATGAAATTTATAAAAGAATGGTCTGAATGGAATCCAGTATTAAACAAGAAGGTTTTAGATTTTATTGAAATCAATAAGACTAATTTAAAAAACATTTGGAATGATGATATGAGTGAAGAGGAAAATATAAAATTTTTAGTAGATTACTTTACTGAATATCCAGATGAAATGAATTCATCAATAAATATTGATAATATCAAAACATTTATATCTAAAGGCGACATGAGAAATTCAGCACCAATATTGATGAATATTGGAGGTGTTGTAAGTTAATTATCATCTTCACTTTCTTCTGGATCTTGAAAAAATAAAGTTTTATCTTTTGTTTGTAACCATTCTCTTGATAAATTCAATCTCTTAGTTAAATCTCTTAACCAACCTTTAGCCATTTCATATGGCTCACATCTTTGTAATGCTTTTTCATAGTCTTCCATATTATCATAGATATCAAGAATTTCTTCTTTAGACATCTTTTTCAAATCATCGGCTTTAACCATATTCATTACAAAACCAAAGTTAGGATTACCTTTTCTTTGATTTATGGCATAATCTTTTTTAGAAATTCCAGATTTGACAAATTGTTCGTAAACTCTTTCAATTTCTGACACTTTATCAGAAATTGATTTTTTGACAATAGTAATTATTTTATTAATTCTAATATGTGCTTCTTTTTCATCTTCTGGTATCTGACCTAAGATATCATCTATCTTATCATCTAAGATATAACCAATAATAATATGTTCTCTATATAAGTCTTGAGTAAGTAAACCGTGACGTTCACAATACCAAGGAGTCTTCAACTTAAAGAAGAAATCTCTACCGTGTTCATCTTCACAAGTAACAATAGAGCCTTCTTTATCTACTTGAGTAGCAGTTAGCTCAACTAAGTGATCTAAGTCTCTTACATCATCTTCAAATGGCGCAACTCTAATAGAACCTACTTTATCTAAGTGGTCTCTAATATCAATGTGTTTACCAGTAACATTATCTCTTAATCTTAATAAGATTAATTCTTCGCTTGGATATCTTAAAACAATACGATTGTTTGGTGCCACATATTCAAAAATTGGCACGATATTATTATTCAAAGCCCAATCAACTAAAGATTTAACTTCTTTGTTAGTTTTATAAACTCTGTTAATACCATCAGCTTGGTCGTTATCAAATCCCATTTTAGATTTACCAACAATCTTACCGTTTGGTAACTTAACAAAAGAAGCAATAGAACCATCTTCTTTATTATTCACAAATTTGATTTTATAGTTCTTAACAACTGAGTATAAAGATTCCGGTACTTGATTCAAGTTAAAGAACTTTTCAAGTAGTACATATCTATTATATAATGAACCATCTTCATTGAAAACAAAAGTTAAACCTCTCATTTCATAACCTTTTAAATCTGGCTTATCTGGAATTGGATAAGCAAAGTCTTTGTATTGAGCAAGACGATAGTTGAATACAGATACATTAAATCCATCCACAACCATCTTAGATTCATAAAATGGCGCTTCCTCAACAGAACAAAGTTCTAATGCTTGTTCATATGTTGGAATAGTATTTTGAGAAAGGCTTTCCTTTATAAATTCTGTATATCTAAATAATTTCATTGATTTATATATTAAAAAACCAGATTATTTAATCTGGTTTGTATCTTCTAAGTATCTATTTATGACTCGGCCTCGTAACTCAGTTGTTGAGAAAGAGTGTTTTCTATCATTATAATAAATGTCTATATAATCTAAATCTTTTCCAGTAAAGTCTTTAGATTCGTATTCTCTACCCAATACTCTTACATTAATTGGATATGATTTAAGTATGTCTAAAAGGTCTTTCTCACTTTCGTAAACAACTACTTCATCTACATATTTACATGCTTGTAATTGAACAAACCTTTCAAATACACTTTGTATTGGTTTATTTTTTTCTTTTCTATCAATTGTTGGGTCAGTTTGTAGACCTACTATTAAATAGTCACAAACTGCCTTTGCTTCTTTCAACATCATTATATGTCCAGCGTGAAATAAATCAAAACAAGAGCAAGTAAATCCAACTTTCTTCATATAACTTTTATTATTATTCACCAATAAGTTTATCTAAGTTGGCATTTCGATTAATAATCTTATCACCACCAATCAAAGATTTTATTTGGTTAACTGAATACTTGTACATTTTAGCACCAGTTAATGACTTAGCAATAATTGGATAAGTTCTGTTTTTTGTTTTGATATCTACGATTTCATAGATACCGTTAGTGCCATGAAATCTCATACCTATAATGTTTTGGGTAAAACCAAGTCTTCGACAGATTGCTTTATAAACATCACCAATGGCTTCAGTCTTTTCTAAAGTCTTAACACTCATTTTAGAAGTGTAAAAAGCTTTATTATAACTAATAGTTCCAAAATCAATCTTTACATTTTCTTCTGCTTCAATTTTTAGAATTGCCGCTTTTATTCTATCTTGTATTTTCTTAATTTTAGCCTCGTCGATCATAGTTTTAGTTTTTAGTAACACAAATTTAAGGAAATAATTTAATATATACAAATATGATAAGAAATAGACCATTAACTCCAAAAGAAAAAGAAGCTTGGGATTTCGCAAAGGAATTACACAAGGGTCAAGTTAGAAAGTTTATCAATAAGCCTTACTTTACGGCTCATGTTCAAAAGGTTAATGGAATTGCTAAGCAATACACAACAGATGAAGATATTCTTTGTGCTGCTTTACTTCACGATACGATAGAGGACTGCTTTGATGATCCAGATGTAGGTTATCATATTATTGAAGGAAAGTTTGGTAAAAAGATTGCTGATATCGTACAAGAACTAACTTCCTCTAAAGAAGAGATTGAAGATGATTATGATAGCAAAGCCGATTATCTTATTGTTAAAATGATTCATATGTCTAATGAAGCCTTATTCATTAAACTTTGTGATAGATTACAAAATATATCTGATGCTTTTACAGCCTCTGAAAGATTTAGAAATAAATACTTTCAAGAAACTGTTCAAATTATGGACGAATTAGAAAAGAATAGAAGATTCAACCGTATTCAAGGTTTACTTGCTAATCAGATTAAAATGAAACTTAATAATATCAGTTCAATATTCAAGATAAAAAGATTTAATGAGATATAATGAAACACTTAAAAACATATAAAATATTTGAATCTTATCCACCTAATAAGTTTGAAATTGAATCAGAAAGATTATTTAGTAAGTTAGAATCTGATGTTAAGGATATCTTTTTGGAATTAATTGATTTAGATGTTAATGTACATATAAATAAATATATTGATGATGTGGTATCTGAGTTTCAAATACAAATAGATTTTATTGAATCAAGTGAAAAAAAACAATTAGCTGAAGATTCTATCTTTAGATTAGAAGATTTTTTGAGTGAATATGATATTAATCTATCTAAAATAGAAATGTGTCAATTTGAATCTGGTAATAGACATGATTATGAACTCTATGATGTAGAAGAACTTAAAGACTTAAAAAATACAGCAGGTGAAATAGACATACTTGTTTACTTCACAAAACATAATAATTAATATGAAGTATTTAAAAACATATAATAAGTTATTTGAATCTGGAGATTTTTCTTGGTTTAGAGATTTATTTTTAGAACTTAAACACGATGGATTCAATGTTAGTGTAAAAGAATCTACTACTCAAAAAATGGATTTTTCTGAATTAAATTCTTTTGGTTCTTGGGATTTACAAACTAAAAATCAAACTATTAAAACGATAGATGTTACAGTTGATAAAAGAATAATTGATGAGGCGGGACAACCAACTCATAAAAGGTTTACCATAGATGAAATAAAAGAAAATTTACTATTTGCTGAATCTTACGCAAAAGGTGAACTAGGCTTAGAATTAGAGTATATTTATGTTGTAAAAATACCTGATTATAGATATTATAAATCAGTAGAGTATTTACCGTTTGAATCTAATTGGTGGATAGACTCTGTAACATTTGCTTTTAGAAAAATAGATTAATATAATGAAACATTTACAATCATATAACAACTTTAATAAAGTAAACGAAGAACTTACATCAAGTGAAAAAAGATCTATTAGATTTATACCACAAGCTATTTTAGGATTCTTAGGTAAGAAGTTATTAGGAATCTATCCTATGTTGAATCTTAGATGGAGAGAAATGAAAAGAGCAACTACTGGTCTTAAAGATAGTCCATTTTCAACCGGTGACCAACAAGTAATGAAACATGAACTAACTAAAGTAAGCATTGATGATTTACCAGAAAACAAACTTAAATTAGCAATGCTTCTAAGAGATTGGAATCTTTATTTAGCCAAAGATTATAAGTCAACTGGTGGTGGTGAACATGGTAAAATTGGTAGAGACGTTATTTATATTTCTAAAGATGAAATTAAACAAGATGATACTTATAGAGGTCAAAGATTAAGTGATTCTGATATTTATCCAGGAGAAAATTTTATAATGAAGAAAAATTCTAAAGGAACTTATTATCCTGATAAGTTAAAAGATCCTGCTAACTTTCCAATGATTATAATGATAGCAAAATATGATGAATTAGAAAAAGTTAAAGAAGTTCAACAATTAGTAGATGATATCTGTTTAGAACTTGAAGATGAATTACCAGTTGATGTAAAACCTTATTTCAGTAAAGAACAAGATTATTTAAGTTTAGATGTTAAAGTTGGTGAAAGTAGAAATCTTGTTTACTCAAATGACGTTGATTCTTTATTAAATGATGTTGCTGAAAGAATTAAAGATTATTTAAAAGAAGAAAAATATAATTTCAACTATATTATAAAGTATAAAGTTAAAGGTCCATTATTCTACAATGGTAGAAACGGAAGATTTGGAGATGAAATAATTGAGGCAGCTAAAGAGTATTCAAGTAGATATGATGAAGATACTGACAAGCCTCTTTGGAGTAGATATTATCAAACTCTTAATGTTGAAAAGTTAAGTATGAGTTATGCTTCTAATGATAAATTAGTTCTAACAGGTTCAGACTTAGATACATTATTATCTGATTTAGATAATTGTACTAAATCCTGGTCACTTAATCTTGATTTAAAAGTGAATAGAAATAGTGAATTTCCATCACCAACTGTTCAAAATGGATTGAAAGAAAGAAATAAAGTAACTGAAATTAAACTTAAACAAGTTTCAATAGTATTTAAGAAAATAAAATAAAAAAGACCTTAACGGGTCTTTTTTTATTTATAGACCTACATTGATTTACAGCTTATTAACATTATTTTAACGAGTAAATAACTGGTTATGAACTAGTTATATTATTATATAAAAATAAAAACGTTATGAGAAAAATTAAACAACTTATGGTATTGATACTATCAATACTAACTATCAACACTTGTCTTGCCCAAAGTGTAACAATTGGGCCAATCTCTGGTGCTTCATCCTATCAAACAGGTCCTATCTATCAAAGAGTTACTGCTCAGACCGCAAAATATTCTAAGTCTGCTTATCTTTACACTAAAGATGAATTAAACATTCCATCTGGATCAACCATTACAAAAGTGGAATGGCTAAAAGCAAATAACGCGACTGCTACCGGTAATAATAAATTCAATGTTATTATTTCTAATACATCTAAAACAACAATGGGTACGTCTGCTAATTATTCAGAATTTTTACAAAACTCACAAACAGTTTTCTCAACTGATAAAATGGAATTCCCAGCTACAACAAACTATTGGATACCTTGTCCATTCTCATCTGGTTTTATCTATGAAGGAGGAAGCTTATCTATACTAACAGATTGGGCTAAAGTGGGAACATGTGTTGGACCATTAACTTTCTATCAAAAAGCCTCTGTTGGTAAAGCTATTCAGGTAACAAGTCCAGTATTAATACCACAAGATGCTTTGCTACTACCAACATCTGGTTCTCTAAAACCAACAATTAGAATAACATATACAGCTCCTAACATGTGTTCAAAATTACCTAATACAGGTTTAGCTGTTTCAACGAATAATGTTGTTTGTCCAAACCAACAATTCACACTTTCATTGACTAATAAAATAGCCGAAGGTGGTATATCATATGACTGGCAGAAATCAAATAGTTTATCTTTCAATGATGCCGTTTCTATTGGTAATAGTTCATCAGTAATTACATCACAAACAACCGAGACATATTATAGATGTAAGGTTAGCTGTGGTAGTCTTGTTACTTATACAAATATTATAAAAATACCAATTAATCCTTTTTATAATTGTTATTGTCCAAGTACGGCTCAATCACCAACAGATGAAGAGATAACACATTTCAAATTAGGTAATTTAGATAAAAAATCCAGTGTTGGTACTAGTGTTATATTTGGAGTTAGAGCTGGAGACTGTGGTGATTTAGCACCCGGTGAAGGATCAAAAAAATCTTTATACTCAAATTACAGAGATGATAAACCTACAGATATTAAAATTGGTTCTAGTGTTCCATTTATTGTTGAAACATCATTATGTGGTACTAACGGTGCTTATAATCGTGCCGCTATTTTTATAGATATTAATAGAAATGGGATATTTGAGGATAGTGAACAAATTTATTTATCACCTGTTGTTTATGGTCCAACTGCCAATGTCAGAAAAGGTTTTATTAAAATTCCAGTTACATCACAACCAGGTATAACAGGAGTTAGAGTTATTGTGAACGAAACGCAAAACGCAATTTCATCATGTGGATCTTATGCTTTTGGAGAAACTGAGGACTACACAATTAATTTAGTTAGTGATGTTAATTGTGATAATACTCCTAAAATAATAAGTAGCGATACTAAAGTTTGTAAAGGCAGTAGTTTATTACTTTACCCATCTATAGCAGGTGATAGTTATCAATGGATTAAAAATGGTCAAGTGGTAAGTGGATCTACTGATTTTTTTTATGAACCAGTTGTATCTGAACCTACTACTTTTATTTGTAAGGTTAAATGTGGTGATGTATTAAAAGAAACAGAGTCAATTTTAATTGATTTAAATAAGTTTACTGATTGTTATTGTGAGTCTGGTGCTGGTGGTCAGGCTGATGAAGAAATTATAGACTTCACGTTAAATGGAGTAAAGGTTGGTCTAACTTGTGATAAACAAGCACCAGGTGATAAATCCTATTTAAATGAATACTCAGACTTTAAGCCAAACGGTTCATTCACTACACTAAAAAAGGGCAATACATACTCATTTGATATTTATGATAATGATTGTGATATACCACCTTCACCGTATTATACAGCTTCAGTTGGTGGTTGGATAGACTTTAATCAAAATGGTGTATTTGATGATAACGAAAAGGTTTTACAAGTTGATGGTGTGACCGGACCTAAACATATAACAGGAACTATAACAATACCATTAAATGTTATACCGGGAGTTACTTGTCTTAGATTAGTATTAGGTGGAGGCTTATGGGGTAAATATTTAACGCCTTGTAGTAAATTTCAATCAGGTGAAACAGAAGATCACTTAGTTACAATAACCGATTAATTGCCGTTAATCTAAATAAAAAGGACCCTAGTTATTAGGGTCTTTTTTTATGCTAAAGCACTAATTGCTGCTTCGTATTGTTTGTCACTTAAAATCTTAACTTCTTTATCTTTCCATTCTACTTTAGATAAATACTTATTTGTTTTAAGTTGTTTCTGTAAAGAAATTACAAAAGTGTTTGTTCCCTTGTAACCTCTAATTTGTTTGTTTAATTCAATTTTATTTTCAAGTTCCATATTACCTTATATATCCAGCAAATATATAAAAAAAGTTATTTAAAAAAAAGAAAGTTGGTTATTTAACCAACTTTTCTTCTAATACTATATGTTCTGTCCATTCAGATACTAAATTCAATCCATCTGATTTTAGTAGGTTTTTAAGATACCCAATTTTGTGATTAACATAAACACCTTTTTTTGGGTAGTAAACTTTTGCCATTATGTAACCTAATTCTGTTACATAGATTTCCTTTAGAGTGGCTTTGCCGTCAGGGGTATCCACTTCTGAATTAACAATGTTTTTCAATTCATTAAATATTGATTTTTTTGTCTTTTACGGTAGTAAAAGTGAGATTATATATTACATTTTTTAACAATTTTTCTTGTTTTTTTAAATAATTTTCAACTTTTTTAAAAGTTTTTCTAAAACTATGGTGTAGTCTATTATCCAGACTTAATTTTCTATTTAGATAAAGTAGAAAACTTTATGTCAGTGATAGACTATAATTAAAAAATAAATTATATAAATGAATATAAAAATTTATCCAGAAGATATTGTAAGGATGTGTTTATGGGACCACTATGTATATTACATCGTCGGTTCTGAGAAAGAAGCAGAAAAATTATTAAAAGAAAATGCCGAAATGGAACTCTCAGAAAGAGATGCTTTAGTAATAGGTTTGTTAAAGTTAATTGAAACAGATAATCTTATTCACAAATTCAATTCTTATATTATGGAGTTTTTAACAAACAAATCCATTAAAGAAAAAGAATACTTACTTGTTAGAAAGAAAACATTTGACTTTGCTATTGATAAATTCGTAGATAAGTTTCCTGATTATTGGGAACCAAATTCAAATTGGTCAAGATCTCTAAAAGAGTTAGTTGATTATGTTGAAATTATGAAGATAGAAGTTGAAAAACTTGAAATACATAAGATTGTAGACAAAAATGTAACCTATGAGTTTTATAACTCAAACAATGTAAGAAAACTATTAAAATTTAATTATTAATACTATGGAAGAAAATCAAATTGAAAACGAACAAATTCAGGAAAAAGATTTAGTTGAAAAGTTGGCAGAAGCTGAAGATAAGTATGTTCGTCTTTATGCTGAATTTGAAAATTACAAAAGAAGAGTTCAAAAAGATAAAGAAGAAATCAGATTTAATACTAAAGTAAATATGGTTTCTTCTATTCTTGATATGGACAATGATGTGGCTATTGCTATTAAAAACATCAAAGATGAATCAGCAAAAGAAGGAGTTCAACTTATTGCTCAAAAACTTGAGAACTTCTTGAAATCACAAGGTATTGAAACTATTCAAACTGAAACTTATGATGATGAGTTACATGAAGTTATTAGTGTAATTCCAACTGGTAAACCAGGTGTTGTTGATGTTGTTAGTAAAGGTTATTCATTAAATGGTAAACCTTTCAGACATCCAAAAATTGTTATTAGTCAATAATGTCAAATAAAGTAGAGAATAAAAAAAGCTTCTTAGATCTTTATAAAGATGAACAATATAAAAAAGCTATCATTGACGCTTTATGTCAAGGAATATCTAGTCAACATCTTCATTCGTTTAAGTCTTTATTAGAATATGTTGTTGATGAAAAATATTATTTATTTGATAGAGAGGAATTCAAAGGAGCTTTATATCTCGAAGAAGATGAAACTTTAGATTTAGTACTACCGGCAATTAGAAGAGTATTTGGTAAGGTCTTTATTGACCCACCAACACTTTTCAAAGAAACAGGATATAATAATGGACATAGATATAAACTATTTACTATGTTCTTCAATGCTGATGAATTTATTGATTATCTAATTGATATGTTTATTAAATCAAAAGATTGTCTTCAACATTTTGAACATATCGATAGAACTGCCGAAACATTAACTCTAATTGTTGATAATTATGTTGCTAGTTTAGTTCAAAAAGTTCTAGACATTGAAGATCACGAACAAGCAATTGAAGGTATGTTAAAACAATATAAAAGAGAAGAAACTATAAATCAAATCTTTGAAGAAAATAAAGATGATTTGTTATGACGGATTGGTATGTTGAAATATCAGACTCGGCTCCAGAGGGATTCAAAGGCGATAAGTATTTAGGAAATGTTATAGACACTGCTTCACCTTGTATGGATTATTTCTGTAATAGACTAACTGATATGAAAGATTGGAAATTAGAAGATGCTAATACTATCTTCAAAGAAATAATCGAAGAACTTCCAATTATGACAGCCAAAGTTTATAATAGTGAGTTTATAATAAATTATAACAGATGGGTAACTATAAAACTGACCGAAACACCCATACAAATATATAGAGAATCAAAAATAAGACAAATATTAACATGAGTAAAGATTATTACAATGTATTAGGCGTTGATAGAAACGCTTCAGAAGATGAAATTAAAAAAGCTTATCGTAAGATGGCAATGAAGTTTCATCCAGACAAAAATCCTGATAATCCAGAAGCAGAGTCTAAATTCAAAGAAGCGGCTGAAGCTTATGATGTTTTATCAACACCAGATAAAAAATCTAACTATGATAGATTTGGATCGGCAAATGGTGGCGGTGGAAATCCATTTGGTGGTGGCGGATTTAATATGGAAGATATATTCAGTAATTTTGGAGATATCTTTGGCAACTCTTTTAACCAAAGGTATGGTGGTGGACAAAAACCACAAAGTAGAGGCTCTAATTTGAGAATTAAAGTTAGTTTAACAATTGATGAAATTCTTAAAGGTGTCTCTAAGAAATTAAAATATAAAAGACAAGATAAGTGTGGAACTTGTGATGGTAAAGGTGGTACAGATGTTAGAAATTGTATTCCTTGTAATGGCTCAGGTCAAAGAACAGTTGTTCAAAACACACCATTTGGTCAAATAAGACAAGCTACCTCTTGTCCAGATTGTGGTGGTAGTGGTCAACAAGTCCATAATAAATGTAAAGACTGTAAAGGTGATGGTACAGTTTTTAAAGAACAAACTGTTGATGTTGATATCCCAGCAGGTGTATCTAATGGCATGCAATTATCAATGCCAGGATTTGGTAATCATGTTAGAAATGGTCAACCAGGAGATTTACATATTGTTATTGAGGAATTGAATGATTACTCTTTCAAAAGAGAAAATAACAATATTATTGTTGAGAAAACCATTTCAGTCATTGATGCTATTATTGGATCAAATGTAAAAGTTAAAACACCACACGGTGAAATATCTGTAACAATTGAACCAGGAACTGAACATGGTAAAGTTATCAGAATGAGTGGTAAAGGTATTCCAGATATTCAATATGGCTTAGGTGACCTTTATATAAAGATATCAATTAAGATTCCTAAGAAGATTGAACTTGATGAAAAATATACCCTTGAAAAGTTAAAATCATCTAAAAACTTTACAGTTTAATGGTTGATAAATTTGAGAATAACGTTTTTTTATATTGGACGGGATTTGATTATAAGTTAATAAAGTTTTTAAGAGGTCTTATTTATCATCACTCTAATAATGGCATAAACTATAAAGTTCACTTATTGAACCAAAATAATATCTTAAATTATTTAGATGAGGTTCCAAGTTATTTTTTTAACTTACATCCAGCACACCAGGCAGATTTTATAAGAGTTAATATTTTATATAAATATGGAGGTATTTGGTTAGATAGTGACACTGTAGTTATGAACGATTTGAGTTCATTGTTTGATATAATCAAGAATCAGGATGGATTTTTTATACTTCAATCTGATGATAAGTACAATAAAAAACTTTGTAATGGAATATTAGGAACTATACCAGGTACAGAACTTTTTCATAAATGGTCTCAATCATTAACTAATATATTAAATCAGAAACAAAATAAAATATCTTGGGAAGAAATCGGAAATGATATTTTAAAAAAGTTTACTGATAATGAACCATATTTGTATAAGAATTATAAATTCTATGATGGTGATGAAAATATGTATCCAGTAAGTTGGAAAATACAAAAACAAGAGTATCTAACAAAACCTTATGAAAATTGGGAAAATTTAGTAAGAGAATTTCAACCATTAATTATTCTTACGAATAGTGTTTATAAGGAAGCTGAAAATCTAACTGAGTCCGAAATACTAAACAAAACACCACTTTCTTACTTTATAAGACAATCCTTAACTAGTCAATAAGAATAGCTTTTTTATGCTTAGGTTTTCTTGTGTAATCTTTTACAGATTTATGAGCTTTATGAGTAGCAACCCAGCCAGTAGAATTAATTAAATCAATTTCACGACCAGCCATTCTGTTAGCTTTCATAGCATCCTCTTTTGTGAATTTACCAAGATTTATAATTTTACCGTTTTTCATAGCCGTAGTGATTATTTGTTTGTTTTGTTATACAAAGATAAGGAAAATAAGTGGATTGTCCAAATTAATATATAAACAAAATAAATATAATTTTATGTCAGATGTAAATAGATTAGGTGATGCTTATGTGCCTTACCAAGGTGGATATACAATCGAGGAGTTAGTTGACTTAGTTCAAAATGAATTAACTATTTCTTGTGCTTTGCCAAAAACTTTACCTGATGCTAATATCAGACAAATTATTGAAACTAGAGCACTACCTTGGTTTTATCGTAGTTACCAATACGCTGTTCAAAAATTATATTACTTTATTGATAAACAAGCTTTTTTTGAAGAAGAGTTTACTAAATATAATTATGTAAATGTACCTTGTGAAATTCAAACCGTGGTTTATCTTTATGAAGTTAGAGGTGATAGCTTATTTCAATTGGGTATAAACACTCCTAATTTATCGGTTAACTTAGGTGTTACTAATCAACCTTACTTATCATCATATGTTACTACTATTGGTGAGTTAGGGGTTTATAAAACTGTATTAGACTCAATGTCTGATATGTTAAATCAAATGAATAAATATACGCTAAGGTATCAATTCAACCAATTAAATCACAGACTACATATCTTAACTAATGTTAAACATAACGTTATTATGGAAGCTTATGCTAATATTCCACAAGAGAATTTATTTAAAGATGATTTATTCTTTAAGTATGTTACTGGATATTGTAAACAACAATTAGGTAATTTAGTTGGTCGTTATGATTATACTTTACCTGGTGGTGTTAAAATTAATGCCGCAGATTTAGTATCTCAAGGCAAAGAAGAAGTAAAAGAAGTTGAAGAAGAAGTAAAAGGACAATCAACATCAAGTTGGTTCTACATGGTTAAGAAATAAAATAAGTAAAATTACAAATACAATAAAAAACCCACTCAGTTGAGTGGGTTTTTTGTTACTTGTTGAATCTATTATAAGCATTCTGTGAAATCACAGTCCACTTAACATTTCCAATAAAATCTTTTAATGTTCTACTGTTAGTATAAGACATCGTAGATTTTAAGTAATCAACAAAGTTCTCAGTCCAACCTTCTAAAGTGTATTTAACCGTTCTCATACGAACAACTCCTTCAGATGTAGTTAGTTTTGACTTACCCCATTTCTTTTGAACTTCTTTAGTACTCATACCTCTGAACTTCTTTTCTAATTTGAATTTACGTTTCCAAAGAAAATTAGCAATATTAGGAGAAACCTTTATACCTTTCCAATAAGTATCACCAGAAGACTCAAGACATTTGTTTAAGATAGATCCTAACATAACATAATCAGCACCTAAAGCCAGAGCTTTGATGATATCCGAATACTCACGGAATCCACCATCAGCAACAATACTAGCAGTTCTATCACCCATAGATTCCATATGGTCTTTTAAGTCAGCACATTCTTTAACTAACTGAGCCATTGAGTAACCCACACCAGTATTCATAGCAGTTAAACAACCACCACCAAATCCAATACCAACTCTAATAAAGTCAGCACCTGCTTCTGATAAAACTTTATAAGTTTGAGGGTTAGCAATATTACCAACCATGATTTTAACTTTAGTTCTTTCTCTTAATCTTTCAACTACATCAACCATATGTTTCATATGACCATTAGCAATATCAATTAAAATATTAAACTCTAAATCGTTATCTTTATTACTATTTAACCACTCACACATTGCTGATGCTTCTTCTAAAGAGTAAGAAAAGAAAATAACATCACTATAAGCTGATAGTAAACCTTTATCATCCTCATTAAAGGAATTTGGTCTAATATCTCTTGGAAAACAAATAGGCATTTTATTATTCAGATATAACTCCCAATTGTCTAAACCAATAACAGTATCCATTGGAGATACAAATAAAGGTAACCAAGGAGTTTCACCTATACTCATTTGATAAGCTTTAATTTCACTTCTTGATCGAATAGTTGATACAACAGCCGGAGTGATCAGGATGTCATTAAAATCTGGATGAACCATAATAAATTTGTTTGATTTTTTAATAGAAGATGTATTTTTCTTCTTCTTGAATACAGTAGATAGAGATTGGATAAAGTCTGATTTCACCAGATGTTTCATCAATCATAAATCTCATAGCACCATCGATAACTTCTTCATTTGTTATCTTTGCTGTAGCACTGTTTAGTCCTTTGAAAATTGTGTAAGCCACATCATCTTTTGTTTCATCAACTGTGATAAAGTGGTTCTTTCCTAAAATCTTACCCATCTGACCTTGTTCGAAGTAGGCTTTTTGAATAATAGTTTTAAGAGCTTCAGAGTTAGAGAACTCTACTTTGATTTCGTGTTTAATCATTTGTTTATTTTGTTTTGTTGGACATTAATTTACTTTTGTTTTATGATTAAGAGTAGATAAAGTTTAATATATACTTTATAAATTTAATCCGACTTAGGACCGGAATAGTTATAACCCCAACGGGTGACTATTGAGAACACCGAATTCGCTCCTCGGTGTTCTCGCTTTTAAACAAGTTCATTTAATAATATTTCTCTTAATTCAGATTTGTCTAATTCTTCTTCTTCAAATATTGAAACTTCAAATATAGCAACCACATCACCATTTCTAAATCGAGAAGTAATTGAAACTCTATCTACACAAGCATCAATCTTCCAATACTCATTTGTTTCTACAACAAGTTTATCACGATCTCTAGACATTTCATCTTTATTTAAGAGTAGATTAAATGAAAAGATATCTCGATGCTCATCTTTATTTAATTTAATATCTATGAGAATTGCTTTATATAAAGATTCTGGAAGTGTGAATTTTATTTTCACAGGTTCCATATTATACCACATATCTTTTCTCATCAAGGATTTCCACTGTACAGGATACCCTCTGCCATTATAATACAGTTTCATAGTTACAAATATACAAATGAAAATTAAATATATACACAAAACACAAAATATTTTTATGATCCAAAACTGGCAGCAATTCAACGAGTCATATGAAGATTCAAAAGACCAAAAAGACTTAGAAGCAATACTTAATTATATTGCTAAAAATATCCCATCAAGTGAAATTTCAAATCTTAAAAAAGATTTAACTCCACTTTTAACAACTGAATCACTAAACGAAGGTTTCTTTAGTGATATTAAAGACAGACTTGTTAAATGGTTTGATGAAAAGATAATGAACTATATTGTTAATAAGAAAAAAAGATTCTATACTGAATTGATTGGTAAATTAGATCTTTTTGACTTAACAACTTTAGATGATATCAAAAAGAACTTTAGAGCTTTTGAATTGAATTCTTTATACCTTGCCGGTGGTATGGACAAAGCTAAAGATGTTGGAGCAGGCTGGAGAGCACAAGTTGAATATGAATTTGAAGTTGTTAATAAAGGTGTTTCTTATGAAGAAATGGAAAAGATTACTATTCCTTATCACGGTGAAAATATTGTCTTAAAACCCGCTTATGTTGTGGATGGTGACCATTTAGCACAATTTGTTGATAGTGGTAATAACTACACTCTTAAATATTATGATAGACCAGCTATCTTAAATCCAGTTAGAAAAGAAATGGATAGAACTAAGAATCCTAATTTTGGTAAAGAAATGGGTAAGTTCAAATCTGGTGAATATGAAGAAACTAAAGATCCAAGACAATTTGATGAAATATCAAGAATCTTCTCTCAAACAATCGAGCCAGAAGATGAGTTAATAGTAAATAAATGTGATGCTGTATTTGTAGGATTTAATGATGTAACAAGTGGTGGTACATTTGGTGAATTACAACAAACATCGTTCTTAAACAAACCAATGTTTGCTTGGTATATCGATGGTTGGAAAATCTCTGGTCACTCACCTTGGAATCTTCCTCACGTTTCTAAAATTATGAGAACTGATGAAGATATGAAGTTATTTGTAAAAACAATGGCAAATTTTGAAAAGTAATATGAAAAAGATTAAGAACTACATACAATTTATTAAAGAGAACACAATGTTCCAGTATAATGATATGATTGATTATACTTTATTAGAAGAATCTGCTACAGACCAAGATATTATTGAGCTTTGTGAAAAAGCTAATATGTTAAGTGTTAAATCTGTTTGTGTTCTTCCAAAACATGTTGCTTTAGCGGCAAAACAATTAGAAAATTCAAAAGTTCTTGTTTGTACTGTTGTTTCTTTTCCAGAAGGTACAAATACAATAAAACAAAAAATATCAGAAACTAATCAAGTTATTTCTAATGGCGCTGATGAAGTAGATATGGTTCTTAACTATCACGAACTTCAAGGTAAAGACCATTTATATGAAGTAGATTATTTAGTAGAAGAGGTTTCTACATTAGTTGATATTTGTCATTCAAGTAAAAATAAAAATGGCGAACCTATTATCTTAAAAGTTATTGTTGAGTCTGGTGTTTTAACAGAAGATGAAACTAAAATAGCAACTCACATCTGTATGGAAGCAGGAGCTGATTTTATCAAAACATCCACAGGTAAAGTTCCTGTTGGTGCCGAAATGAATAAAATTAAGATAATGTATGATACTATAAAAGAGTATGAATCTGATATGAAGATTAAAGCTTCCGGTGGTGTTAGAACAGCTGAACAGATTAACTCTATGTTAGGTATTGTTGATAGATTTGGAATGGGCTATGCTGCTGTAGATAAATTAAACAATTTAACGGTAGATAATACTTCTTCTTATTAATATTTTTTACTTCAATATAAAGCATCAATATAATTGATGCTTTTTTTTATTTTTAAACAGCAAGTAACTAAACATTATTAATAAATACTTATATAAAAAAAACAAACAAAATTAAAAACATGGAACATATACTACAAGAAAACAAAGACCGTTTTGTAATGTTTCCCTTAAAATATCACGATATTTGGGAAATGTATAAAACTCAACAACATTCATTCTGGACAGCTGAAGAAATTGACTTAGCTCAAGATTTAACCGATTGGAACGAAAAATTAAATGAGAATGAACAACACTTTATTAAAATGGTTCTAGCTTTCTTTGCGGCATCTGATGGTATCGTAAACGAAAACTTAGCTGAAAACTTTTTGAAAGAAGTTCAATATCCAGAGGCGAAATCATTTTATGGTTTTCAAATCGCTATGGAGAATATTCACTCTGAAACATATTCTTTATTAATTGATACTTATATTAAGGATTCAGCTGAGAAAGATAGATTATTTCACGCAATTGATAACTTTCCTTCTATTAAAGAAAAAGCTGATTGGGCTTTGAAATGGATTGAATCTGATTCACTTGATGAAAGATTAATTGCTTTTGCGGCAGTTGAAGGTATCTTCTTCTCAGGATCATTCTGTTCTATCTTTTGGTTGAAGAAAAGAGGTTTAATGCCGGGTCTATCATTTTCTAATGAGTTAATCTCTAGAGATGAAGCTTTACATTGTCAGTTTGCTTGTTTGTTACACAACAGATACATTAAAGATAAAGTATCAGAAGAAAGAATCAAAGAAATCATCTGTTCAGCAGTTGATATTGAAAGAACATTCATTACAGAATCTTTACCAGTGTCTTTAATTGGAATGAACTCTAAACTAATGGAACAATACATTGAGTTTACTGCTGACTTCTGGTTACAAGCTTTAGGTTGTTCAAAGGTTTATAATGTTGAAAATCCTTTTGACTTTATGGATATGATTTCTTTACAAGGTAAAACTAACTTCTTTGAGAAAAGAGTTGCTGAATACCAAAAAGTATCTGACAAAGCTATCGACTTCGATAACTTAGATAATGATTTTTAATTATGATTAATTTTGTTTCTTTTGGTACTGATAACTGTGAAGAGTTATTAGAATATTTTTATAAATCACTTGTTGATAAATGTAATGAAGAATTTACTTTACATTATTATTCAGTTAACTATGAATCTAATATCAAAGGAGACAATTTAATTATAAATCAATTTAATACCAATAAAACATTTAAAAGAGGTGATAGACATGTTTCTTCATCTACAAAATCAGAATTTAATCCGGTTTTTCTTAAACCAAATATTTTAATTAAATCTTTAATTGATATAGATTCTGATAATTTCATCTATTTAGATTTAGATGTATTAGTTACTAAAAATTTCAATTCAGAAATTTTATTTTCTCAAATAGAAAAATCAAATACACCACTATCACCTCAACACTTTTGGGAATTTCCTATGGATTATAGAGACCCTAATAATATAAAATGTTTTGGTGGTGACTTATGCGAAGAGTTATCAATGGAAAGATCAGGCAAGCTTTGGTCACAAAACTGTATGATAGTTTATAGCAAAAGACATTTAGATTTTTTACTAGATTGGAATAACTATACTAATAATGATAAACTTAGAAATATAGCCACTGGTGATGAAGAAATTTATAATGTCACACTTTGGTCTTATAATCAAAATGGAAACTTAGGAACCGCTTGTATAAGTAATGGAATTGTTGATATAAGAAAGATAGATAATTCTAGATTTGAAGATATACTAGATTGTTATAGATTATACGAAAGTGGATTATTTGATAAATCTTATTTTATTGCTCAAAATAAAATGACCAATCAAATGACCAATCAATCAGTTATGATATTTCACGGAATCAAAGTAAATGATTTCAAAAAATTAACCCAATAATCAAATTGGGTTTTTTTATTTAATATATATCTTATGAAAATTATTAGAGCTAGACTTAAACCTTATGGTGGTGTAACTGAGTTCATATCTGTAGCAGGTAGAATCAAAGGTCTTATTGATAAAAATAAAGGTGATGAATTTCATTTTGTTATTGATGAAGATGGTGTAAAAACTGTTAAAGAGTTTGGACCAGAAAATATCAATCCTGAGTTAGTAGGTCAATCTATTAGTATATGTGATAGTCCTTGGTTAGCACAATTTAACGAAGATGGCACAGTTGATGTAGCAATTGAAACAAATGAATCTTTACCAAGACAACAAACTGTAGACCAACTTAAAAGAGTTATGAAACAATCAGCTAAAACTGACATTGGTAATAGAATATCTGATATGAATAAACAAGGTGCTAATATTCAATACATTCAAAATCCAATTGATTCTGGAATTGAATCATATGAAGATTATCAAAAACACAACAAAAAGTTTGTATCTTCTTGGAATCTAAAGCATTTATTAAGTCCATTTTCTGGTGAATCAAAAAAGAAAAGTAAATAATGAAATACTTAAAGAAATTTAACGAAGCATCATTTGATAGAATTGAAGAATTTATCAAATTAGCTGATAAGATTATTAACTATGATGAAAGTGAATTTGAACAAGGTGATGAACCTTCTAAGGCTGATATTCTTTCTGAATTAGGTGACTTATGTAATGAATTAACATTTACATCTGAAGAAATTCAACAAGTTATTGATAGTGGTCGTATATCTGATCCTAATAAATTCTTAGAAATAATCTTAGATGAAATATTATCAGAAGAAGAAGATTTAGAAGGTGGTAAACTTAATGACCAACAAGTTAAACTTTATTCTAAAATTAAATTACTTTTAGATACAGAATATTCTGATTTAAGTAAAGGAGAAGTAAGTCAAACTTTTGATTACTTATTATCAGATAATATATTTAACTCAAAAATTTTTAGATAATTATGAAATACTTAAAAACATTCGAAGCTTATGGACAATCATCAGATATTCATGAAGATATCGCTGTTAGTATATTAGCAGAATTAAAGAAACTTCAGGCTGAAAAAGGTTACTACACAGTAGAAGACTATGAAGCTTATATGAAAGAAAGAGGAGCTGATGATATTATGATTGATTCAGTTATGAACTATCTAGTTGGAATGGATTTTGGATTTGACCAAGAACCGGAAGAAGAACTTCCAGAAGGATGGGAAGATGAAATTAAATTAGTTCATAGAGAAGAATAAAAAAAACCCACTCAAATGAGTGGGTTTTTTCTTTTAGTTAATTTCTTCCCCGGTTTCTTTGTATGCCGGGTTGATGATTTTCAACCTAAGTTTAGTACCATCTCTAGCATCACGGTCAATGTAAGGACGAAGTACAATACCTTCACGGATATGTAATTCTTTACCAGACACTAACTCTTTTCCCTTACAAAGTTCTACGACATCTTTTGGAAGGATGAAGTCAACTCTTGTCTTACGGATTCCTCTTGACTCATCTTCGTAAAGAACTACTTCTTTAGATTCTAAGTTAAGAGTACCATCGTAAATGATTGGCACCCACAACTCTCTCAATTCATTGGATACCATATCGTAAGGGATAGATCTAAGAAGAAATTAACAATACAAAGATATAAATTAATTTTGATTACACCAAATAATATATATAGATATATGAAATATCTTAAAAGTTTTAATGAATCAATCGAAAATCAAATCTATCAGCAAGTTCTTGATTCTATAAAAGATTGTTTTCAAGAATTTGAAGATAATGGTTGGCATTGGATATCAGATGTTTCTTATGGATCGGGCATATCTGTTTGGCAAAATCCAAACTTTAATTGTAGAATGATGAATAAAGAAGAATCTGATCCAAGAAACTGGACTCTAAATAAAAATCCTTATGAAAAAAACATTGATATTACCGGTGAAATTAAATCAGATGGTTCTATTAATTGGGAAATGAATGAAGACGAAACAGATAGTGAAGACGGTAAAGATTTCTTAGTTGCTGTAAAAAGATTACATGATGAAACTGGACTTGATTTCAGATTTTCATATAATAATAGAGGTGGTGAAAGAAGAATAATAATACAAGGTAGAATATGATAATTAAAAGTTATATACAATTTATAAAAGAATCATCTGGTTATGAATATGGCTGTGTAATGGTTGAAGTTCCAGTTAGTAACTGGGATGAGATAACAAGTTACATTAATCCAGAAGATGTTTACACTGGTGGTGATGACGCTCACGGTATTCAAGAAAATCCACATGTTACTATATTATACGGCTTACATGAAGGTGTAACAGAAGAAGATGTTAAATCTGTATTTGAAGGATTTACAGGAAGTATTAATATAGAAGTTGATGGTATTGGTGTTTTTGAAAACAAAGACTATGATGTTGTTAAGTTTAATGTTAACCCTGATGGTGCTCTTCAAGATTTACATGATAAACTTTCTGAGTTTCCTAACTCAAATAGTTTCCCTGATTACAAACCACATATAACAATCGCTTATGTTAACAAAGGAACTGGTAAGAAATATGTTAAACCAGAATATAAATATGAAGTTAAGAATGTTGATAATATAACTTATTCAATGCCAAGTGGTGAAAAAGTAAATTTCAAATACAATCAAGGTATAGTTGAATCACTAAATGAAAATAAAATGTGGTATAAAACTATTCCACAAATATTAGAATGGTTAGAATCTAAATCTAAAATGACATGGCTTTGGATAGATACAGAAACAACAGGCTTAGGTGGACCTAAACAACAACAATTAACTCAAGTATCTGCTTTAGCAACTGATTATAGTTTTCAATCAAATACATTTAATGAATTAGGATTATTTGATGAGAAGATTAAATTAACAGATGAAACTAAATCTAAATTTAGTACACCAGAAGATAGAACTAAATGGGTATTAGGATTCAATCATTATGGTTCAGGTAAATACAAATACAAAAATGAACAAGAGATATTAGATAAATTCTTTGATTGGACTGGCAATTATGAGCCTTGTTTATTTATAGCACAGAATGCTGGTTTTGATATGGCAATGTTGGCTGGTAGATATGGTCATAAAATTAATAATGAAGTATTTGATACTAAGATGCTAATTCAATTATATTATTTACCACTTTTACAAAAACTATCTGAAGTAGATTCTAAATATAAAGATATAATTGACTTTATTGGAACATCATCAAGAGATGGTGGTTTAATTTCATCTTCTATGTCTAAAGTAGGACCAGCTCTTGGAATTAATATGACTAACTATCACGATGCCTTAACTGATTGTAGAATTACAATTCAAATGTATCAAAAGATGGTTGACTTCTTAAAGCAACATCAAGAAGTTGATATTATGAAATATCAAACTGAAAGAATTAAAGTTATTAAAGCAAGTAAATAAATGAAACATTTAAAGAGCATAAATGAAAGTCTAAATACTACTACGTTGACAAAAGACGAAGTAATTGAGATACTTATGACAAAATGTAAGAAATTTCTTAATTGGGGAAAAGACTATACTGAAGGTTGTTTAATTTATAGAAAAGATGAAAATCGTGGTGACTTTTTATTAGTTAATCCAAAGATTTCATCACAAGATAGAATTGCCCCTTATGCTTTTAAAAACTATCACAATCTATTAATCTCTAATTTAGAATCTTGGAAAGACTGGCCCAGAAGAAACAAATCATTAATATGTGCTTCTTCATATAGAGCATTGTCACATGGTGGTGGATTTATCAAAGGACCATCAGTTGATTATGTTATTATTCCTTTTGATGATACTATGGTAGCCACTGGTGATAGAAGTGATTTTTGGAATTGTTTTTCAAATTTACCAAAAGATGAAGATTTTATAGAGGAAGATTTGGATAGACCATCAATTGCTTATTATATGACATTACTTGTTAATGAACTAGACAGAAATGTTAAACCATCATTAAATACAAATTGGAACGAACTAAAATCGTTTTTAGAAGGCTCAGAAGCATCTGAACACATAATAAGTAAATACTTTACAACTGATTATGAAGTTTTATGGGATGATAGTCTAAACCTATTAGAAAACTTAAATATATTATTAGATCCAAAAAATAATAACTTCAAACTAACAGATATAGTAGGTGTAATGAATATGTATTCTCAACTTGATACAAATGAATCAGAAGCTCTTGAATCTTGGTTTGAAGATGAGTCAATAATGATAAGACTTGATAAAGTAACAGAAATATTAAAAGAACTTAACTTAGAATGAGACATTTAACTAAATATAAAATATTTGAATCGATGTTTAAGTTAGAAACTATAGCTAATCAGTTTATTACTGATATGTCTAAAGTTTATAGTCTTAGATTTGGAGAATCATTTGATAAAAATAAAGCCAATTGTGCTTGGTTTACCAATGAGTTTTACAAATGGGCAAAATCAAAAGACTTGAATGTTAAAGTAGTTTATTTTGATTCTAATATTGAAGCTCATATTGCTCCTATGATACATGATAAAGTTATAGATTTTGCTATTAAACAATTTACTAAAAATCCTAATGATAATTATTTAATACTTATACCAGAAGACTATAAAAAATATGGATATGATAAGTTTGAAATATATGATGAGATGCCTAAATTAGAAACTATTTTTTCAGCTGATAAAATTCAAGAATCTAATCAAATGAATTATGGTATCTATGATTGGTTTGAAGATATAAAATCTTCTCAATGGGGTCGTAGTAACAATAAAGTAAGTGAATCATCTCTTAGATTAAATACAGAACATTTTATTGGAGAAGGTTATTGGCAAAAAATTACTTCTTTAGTTGATAAAATGTTTAATTCACTATCAAAGGTTGATATTGAAACCGTAAATGATAGAATGTATGATGTTTATGATGAGATTCCATCTGCTAAAGATAAGTATTCAGTTTTATGTATAGCTTATGGCAATTATGAAAATCATGATAAACCAAATAAGAATAAATACAATGGTTTAATATCTGTTATGAATGTAAATGAAGAATCTAAGTTAAGAATAGTTAAACATATATTAATAGATATTATTTCACCAACTTTAAATATTGGTAGTTACCCAAATACAATGTTAAGAAGAAGTGACGAACAGTATTATGTAACTGATAAAAAATGGAATTGTGTCAATTTTGATATTGATAATTATGGATTCAAAGACGGTGATGAATTTCCAGGCAATGAAAGAAGAAGCGTTACAATTCACAGTTATGATATTAAAAAGAAAAAAGATTATTCAGTTGATAAAGTTTTAGATATGTATAAACCAGCTATTAATATAAACATAGGTGGATATGATAACTCACATTTAACAGGTAAAATGAATCTTAAAAAATTAGAATCAGATATAGATGAAGCTTTGTTAAGTATTTTACCAGAGTTAGATTATGAAGAAGTTGTTTTTGATATGGCAAGATTTGACAGAATGTATGATGATGATACTGATGTTAATGATTATTCATTTAAAATATTATTAAACTTATAATGAGATACTTAAAGTCATATAAATTATTTGAATCTGTTATTATTAAATCTGAATTTCCTATTGAGTTGGATATTCAAGAACTATTCTATGATCTAACAGATGAAGAACCTCTAGCTAAATGTAAATTATACGAATCAGGTTATCAATTCTTTACAACTAATAATATATCAAGGGCTATTAGAAGTCAATTATTTTCTGATATGAGTTTTGAAGAGAATTGGATTAATAAAGAATGTGAAGATATTCAAGATACTTGGAAAAATATGTTTATTGATTTGTCCAAACCCCTATCAGATGATATGATTAAAATGGCTAGTAAAAACTCTCGAAGTTCACTTATCTACAATGATGTTTATTTTTCAGAAGTTGAAGAATCAAAAAATAGTGCTGGTAAAAGTTATCTTGAAAGATTACAAGAGAATATATTAAATGATATTATTCCGGGTTATCCGATTATTTATTTGAACTTAGGTATTTTCAAACCGGAAAACCTACCAATATTTATAGAGTGTTTACAAAGATTATATGAGGTAACTGGATTTAGACCAACGTCATCTATATGGGGTGAAGACTATATAGATGAAGATACAGGCAATGTTGTTTCTACTGTAAGAAATGACTTACAACTTTATAAAGTAAGTGATGTAGAGTATAAGAACCTTTGTAAGATTTTTACTACTGGTAATTATACACCTGAAGTAACTAAACATTTTTTATAAACTTTTTTGAAATTATTTTCTATACAAGTGTGGTTTTTATTATAAATTCCACACTTTTTTTATTCTAACAAAATACTTCAAAATAACACAACAACTTTTTCAAAAATTATAATATAAATACTAATCAGATACACAAAGTATTTGATATAAACAAAAAAAATAAAAAGCAATTATGGCAGATTTAGATGATTTATTTAATGGCGGTTTAGAAAGTAAAATGGACTTTCTTAATGACGCGAAAACAAGCAACAACAACGATGGTATTTACCGCGTTGACCTTTCAAAAGTGAAAGACAAAAAAAGAGGATGGAGATCTTTAGTAAGAATCCTTCCTAATTTGACCAAAGATGGTAAAGTTGGTCAATCAGCAATTGAGAAAATTACTCACTATGTTGATATTAAACAACCTAAAGAATTAAGCGGTTGGTTTGATTCACCAAAGAACTTCAACGAGAAGTGCCCTTTGACTGATTTGTATTACACCATGCAAAATTCAAAAAATGCGATTTTGATTGAGAAATCAAAACAATTAAAGTACTCTAAGAAATACTACTCTTATGTATTAGTTATCGAAGACGAACAACAACCAGAATTAGTTGGTAAAATTTTAATCTGGCAATATGGTAAGACTATCAAAGATAAAATCATGGCTGAAAAGAATGGTGAAATCTCTGGTGTAGGTTGTAACGTATTTGACTTAGCAGCTGGTAAAGATTTCGTATTAGTTGTTAAAGAAATCCAAACAGGTGATGAAACATATCCTGATTACAAAATGAGTATGTTCAAACCAGAAGCTACTTCACTTCCAATTTACTTCAAAGAAAAAGGTGTTTTCAAAAATGCTCCTGTTACTGATGGTAAAATTGAAGCTGGTGTTCAAAGTAAAATTAAAGATTTCTTATTAGACCGTGAACACGATTTAGAAGAATTTGCTCCAAAGAAATTAACTGATGAGCAACAAGCTAAAATCACTGAGATTTCAAACTTCTTAACTGGTAAAGCTTCTTCTTCTTTTTCTAGTCCTAAACAAGAAGCAAAACCATCATCTGATGATTTTGAATTTGAAGACAACTTCGCAAAAACAGCGGCTACTACTGCTAGTGCTTCTGAAGATGAAGATGATTTCTTCAATGACTTATAATAGTAACATATTAATATTAGAAATAGGAGTTCCATTGGGACTCCTATTTTTTTTATACATATCCTAACAACTTATTTGAAGTCTTTTATATAATTAAAAGGATAATAATATAAAAAATAAAATTAAATATGAGTCTTAGTAATAAAACATTTAAAAATAACGCAACTGGTGAGATTGTAAAAGTTATTGATTCTTTTGAAAATATAGCAATTCTTGAAAATAAAGGCAAGGCTGATGTAGCTCAACTTTTAAACCCAGATTTATATACTGAGCAAATTGATGTTTCTAGTTTCTTTAATACACAAGGTGCTTATAACAATTTAGCTGAAAAAATTAAAAATATACCAGCTGATAAAATCAGAGATGATGTTGGTGGTGAAGTTATGGTTAATGTAGATGGTAATAATCAATTTAGACCACAAACAAATGAAAGTGCTATTATTCAAGTTACTGAAGAAGATGAAAGAGCTGAATTAGCTAGAAAATACGGTGTTACTAATCCACAAAATGATTTGGCTAAACAAAGTGAGGCATTTAATAAATTATTAAACCCAGAGTCTGAAGAAGTTCAACAAGTTCAAGTAAATAGAAATCCTGTTCAACAACCAGTTTCTCAAACTTATCAACAACCGGTTCAAGTTGTTGAAGATCCGATTATCACAATGTTTAAGAATGTTAAAAGATCTAAAGATTTTTCAATATCTCTTGAAATTAAAAATAAAATTCCTCGTCTAGACTTTATTGAAATGATGGAAGATTCTTATAATACAAGTATTATTGATTTCTTAGCAGCAGAGTTTACAGATAACTTACTTAGAAATCCTCAAATCATAGAAGATATGATTAAACAAAAGATTAAAGAAGTTGTTTATGGCGCTGAAGTTAAAGATGTTAACTCACAAATTACAGATTCAGTTACTCAACTACATAATGAGAAAGCTGAAAAACATGAACCTCTTACTTGGGAGAAAGAACCTGTTTTATCAAAAGATCTTCCTAAAAAAACAACTACTAGAAAACCTAGAGCTAAAAAAGAAATCGCTAAATAATGGTTGATGAAAAATATTTACAAAAAGCAATTTCTATCAGAAGAACATATTTGAAGTTAATCAACAATATGGATCTTTATAGAGCAAGAGCTATTCAAGTCTCTGAGAGATTAGATGGCACTCTTAAAAAGATAGATGACTATCAAAAAGAGTTAAAAGAAAGTTCTAAAAATCAAAAAATTCACATGAGCGAAACTGAAATCTTTGAAAAATTATTAAAGATAATTGATGAAGTAGAAGATGAAGGTAAAAGATTAGAAAAGCTAATAGAGCCTATCAACTTAGAAATTGAAAAATTAGCTAAGGAAGAAATGGAACTATATCGTCAAATTTTAGATGGACATCCAAATCTAACAGAAAATCAGATAGTAGAAAAAGTACAAGATAGATTAATAAAAGAGGGCCTTTCTTAATAAGAAAGGTTTTCTTTTTTAATATATAACCAAAAGATAATCTATCTAAAAATGGCAAAAATTTCTAAGTTTGTAAAACTAGACAAAGATGTTTTACTTGAATATATTTATGATGATGGTAACTTAATAAGTGAATCTTATGATATATTAGTTGACTCTAGAGATAGAAGACAATCATATATAGCAGGTTCTTCATCTATCACCGGCAATACAATGGGTAATCAATTATTTAAAGTTGATTCAGTAACTCAAAAGTATGCTAAAGTAAATCCATCTTATTACTCATTTTTACAATTAAAAGAGTATGCTTCTGGTACACCTACTAGACATGATACTATTAAAATTCATGTTCCTATAAACTGGACATTTGGTGAACACTTAGGTTTTTTTATTAAAGTTTATGGATTTGATACTACAAATACTAGAATATTTGATATATCAAACTTTTACTTTGACATGACTGATGTCAGTCAACAATATTTATTAAACTTTACAAGTCCACCACTTCTTTTTCAAGAAAAACTATGGGGTAAGAATATAACTATTAATATTCCATCTTTAAGTGATTTAGCTAGTCAAAAGACTAACAATGTTCCAAAAGAAAATAGTATTAATGCTAATCTTACAAATGGAGCGGGATTAAATATAACATCTCCTGTTTTTATTGATTTTCACTTTATAGATAATATACAAACTGTTAATGGATTAACTGGATATATTTTATCAACTAAAGTAACAACAACAGTTCCTCAAACTCCTGAGTTCGAAAGATTAGGTCTAGTTGTAGCTCACTCAATTAATGGTGACTTCTTTGAGATATACGGTGTTTATAATGATACTATTGCTGGTTTTAATCAGTTTATGGATGAATCATTTAATATTGGTCACAGATACTATGTTCAATATAACATTACAATGTATGAACAAAACATTAGAGGTAAAACTACAACAGTTACTGTACATGATAACTTTAATGAAACTATTGAATATAGACCTATTATTAAGTACTCAACTACAACCGCTATCATAGATGTTGAAATGAGATTAATAGACGCTGTAGATGACTCTTATATCATTAGAAGAGCTTCTTATGGTATGTTACAAGATGAAGTATCTAAATACTCTCTAAACTTAACTAAGATTAATTTAACAAATGCTAATAAACCTAAAATTTATAATATTAAATCTAATATAGATCCATCATTAGTTGGTATGTCTAACTCAATGGGTAGAATAACTAAACCTATATCTATAAGCAAAGCAGTAACTGGTAGAGTATCTGGATCTAATAATAATAATAATAACACACCAATTATTCAAATTGAAACTGTAAAAGTTCCTTTCCCTGTTTTAGTTGATAAGTTTAATATAGTTGGTAAATCAGATAATGCTTCATTTAATAATACTTTATTTTATGGTATTGGAAAAATGATTATCAATATTTATCCTTTTGACAATATTATCACATTTACTATTGCTAATGGTAGTGATACTAAACCAGATTTTTTGAATATGACTGGATATGGTGATATTAAATTAACATTCAGAAATGATTCTAAAACTTTTGATTTTCCTCTTTACACAGATTCTGGTTCAGTTAATTTAGATCTTGGTCAATTATCATTTAAGATAACTCAAAATAAATTTGTCGATATTAAAAAACTATATGAGTCAGGTATTAATTTATTTTACATAACTAGTGATATACAATCAGTTAAATCTGTTGTTTACTCTGGATTATTTAAGATATACGATAGTGCTGCTAATGTTTCCGGTCTTAATCAGGAAGCGGCTTCCAGTGCTAATCCTGCTATTATTAAAGATCCTAAGTTACCACAAGAAACAGCTGTTGTAACAAGAAGACCAGTTAAACAATCAGCACCAGTTGCTAAACCAGGTATGTCAAAGGCTAATATGTTACAACAATCAATTAGTAAAGCAGCAATAAATTTAAAAAATAACTTAGGTGGTCAATGAGATTAAGTAGTCAAGGTAGTCAGTTTATATTTAATTTACCGAGTGATTTCATTAAACAAGAAATTATTAACACTTATACTCCAATTCTCGAAAAGAATTGGGTACAGTATGAGAATGTAATTGATTATGTTAACTCAACTATTAAGTCTGTTAATTTTCCAGGTGTTGGAATCGATATGCCTAAACAAACTAATATGAGAGGTAAAGAAAGACAATTCAAGCCTGCTAAAAACGTTCAAGATATTACTTCAACTCATGATTTAACAGTAACATTTAGATCTGTTGACTCTGACTTAAACTACTGGTTAGTGTTTGATATTTTAACTAAACACTACTTAGATGTTGATAATGCTTGGGTTAATCCTTTTACAATTACTTGTGTTGATATACACAGAGATGCTATCTATGTAATTAGGTTTTATGAAATAATTCTTAAAGGTCTTTCTGACAATACTTTTAATTATTCACAACAAAAAGTTAACTCTAAAGAATTTACAATGACATTTCACTTTAACTTTTACGATATTGAATTCTTATTGGATAAATCTAAAGTACTTGAATTAGGTGCTTTACCTTCTATTATTCAACGTCTTTAAATATTTTATTAATAGAGTTTTTTCTTCTTTTATTTCTATCTGGTTCTAATCCTAAACTTTTTAGAATCTCTTTATCTATACTTTTGGCTATTTCATCAGATAACATAGCAGATAATTGATCAGCTACATCGAGACCATAATGACTACTTAATTTATCAGCCTCAGGATTTGAATAGATTTCACCACCGGCTCCTGTTTTAATTTGATTCATATAATTCTTTAGGATAATTTTGTTGGTAGTGATTTATATTTGATTGCCAAGCACAACTGTATTTACCATCCGGTATTTGACAAAGCCACATCTCAGCCATTACTCTCCATCTCAAATAGTTACCATCTGGTAACCAATTTGACATATTAGGTAAGTTTTTAATATGAGATGACTTAGACCACCAAAAATTACCACTATAATGTAAAGGAGCTTTGCCGTAACCCCAAGTTGATGGATGATGATTTATATCATCTGGATTTCCAAAGAAATTAACACCAGAACAATCATTATCTTCTAAATCTTTTAATCTATCTTGCCATTTATTTATATTAAAATAAGATAGTAAATTAGTCCAGTCAATTATTTGTTGATAGCCTGGTTTGGTAACGCCTTTAGTATGTAAGTATAAAACATTAAAATCTTCTTCTTTACAATGTTGACTTATCAAATCTAATGTTGGAAACTCACACTTTGATATATCTGGATTAGCGTCTATTATAACATATTTTTCACTAACTAAATTAAATGATAGTTGTTTTCTATCACCATTAAAAACTAAATATATTTTATTAGCAGAGTCATATAATCCACTTTGTTTAATTCTTGTCAATAAATCCCAAAGAACTTGATTAACAGAACCAACCATTGCTATATTAATATAAATGTTTATCATATTCCATAAAGTTGCTTTTTGTGATCTTCAGGTATTTGTACAACTTCACCTTGGATATCATTAAAATATTGCTCTAATACTCTTCTATCACTTGTTCTATTATGATTACCACCACCATCAAACTTTTGTTTCCATTTAGACCTAATCTCATGTCTTTGATACATTAACTCAAAGTCACATCTATGTAAGTGAATTAAATTTAAACCATAATCTAAACCTTCTTTATTTTTATAAATTCTTTGAAGAATATTATTTTCATCCCACATATATTTTTCCTTAATAACTCTAGCGTAGTGAAATCCCCAAACCCAGTTTAGTTTTATTTTTGAAAGTAAAGTTTTACCATACATCCAAGATTCAAACCAATAGTTTCTATTTATCACTATCTCATCGTTAACACTAATAGGTGTTTCTCCATTATGTTGTTTTATTTCATAGCCGTGAGCTGTTAAATATTTGATATCGTCATTTAAAAAATCATCGATCATCTCATTCAAAGGCTTATTAGTACAGTATAATAACTCATCGACCTCAGCAAAAAGAACACACTCGTATTTTTCTAACAAAACTGACTGATAACTTTCAACAGTATTTAAAAGCCATTGGTGATCAAATGCTAAATCATTAACAACCTTAGTAACATTAACATCTAAATTTGAAGTAGAACCATCATCACTCTGATGATCTAAAATATAAATATCTGATTTGTCAAAATATTTATTAAAATGTTTAATCCACTTTGGAAGAAAGTAATCTTCATTTTTAACTATTGTATAAACAGCACATTTCTTTTTCATTGATTTAATTCTTTTTTTACTTTTGTTAAAGCCGATCCAATTATCTGATGCATGTCGTAATATTTATATTCAGATAATCTTCCACCAAATATTATATTCGGATATTGATTAGAAAGTTCTTTATACTGGCTATATACTTTATTATTCTTTTCATCATTAATAGGATAATACGGAATATCACCTCTTTTATATTTCATTGAATACTCTTTTGATATCCAAGTTACTTTAGAATCATTTTTTTCAAAGTGTTTGTGTTCTGTGATTCTTGTATAAGGAACATTCTCGTCACCATAATTAACTTGAGCACATCCTTGATAATCTTCAACATCTAATCTTTCATTAACAAATGAAAGAGTTCTATATTCTAACTCACCAAATTGATAGTTGAAAAATTCATCTATTTTACCAGTAAATACAATTTTATCCGCAATAGAATTATAATACTCTTTATCTAAAAAGTAATTAACTCCTGTTCTAACTTCAATGCCTTCTAACATTTTTTCAAACATTTTTGTATAACCACCAATTGGAATACCTTGATACTTATCAAAGTAGTAGTTATCATCAAAACTAGTTCTTATAGGAAGTCTTTTAATTATAAATGTTGGAAGTTCTTTTGGTGATTTACCCCATTGTTTAGTTGTATAACCTTTAACAAATGTTTTGTAAATATCTTCACCTACTTGAGAAAGAATCCATTCTTCTAAGTTTTCAGGATTATCATTTGGTATTGAAACTGACTTTAACTTAGTTTTTGCTTCTTCAGGTGTTTTAACATCCCAGAGTTGATTTAAGGTCATTAAATTGATTGGAAAGGAATACATCTTATCATCATAAGAAACTCTAACACAGTGTCTGTAATTGTTAAATTCAGTGAATTGATTAACCCATTCCCAAATACCTTTATCGTTAGTGTGAAATATATGAGGGCCATAAGTATGTATGTTTATACCATCTTTATTTTCAGTATAACAGTTACCAGCAATGTGCTCTTTACTTTCTATGATAAGACATTTTTTACCAGCCTTTGTCATTTCATAGGCGAATGTTGATCCAAATAAACCAGCACCAACTATTAAATAATCATACATTTTTTTTATTTATTTTTTTAAAATATTCTTCCCAATAATTATAAGTTTTATAATCATCTGGCGTACCCCAACAAATATAATTTTCAACTTCAAAGACTTTAACTTTTAATCCTTCTTTTATATTTTGATTTAAAACATCATCAACATAAAACTCGTTATTAGTTCTTATATTTTCTTGATAATTTTTGTTTAACCCATCAATAAAGTATTTTGCCTTTCTAAAAAACATAGTTCCTATTATAGCATGAGTCTTTAATGGATCATCATATATGAATTTTTTACAAGAAACGTGTTCTATATTATCATTCTCATCAACTTTTAACCAAGCATACATATTAGGATTGACTTTACTAGTTTGATTATTTCTAAAAGACCAAACAATTATATCATTTGACTCATCATTAACAAGACTCATATATTTATCAACATCATAATAAACACCATTATCACAAGCTGAAATTAATATTGGTTTTTCTAAATCTAAATCTGAAAAATTAACACCTAACTCACAAGTACAAGCTTGTCCTTCTGTTGTCTCACTAATAGATAATACATCACAATTTGGATAAAATTTATTTAATGTTTTATCTATTTGGTATTTATCAACGTGTTCTTTTAGACATATAAAAGTATTATTTTGAGATTGTGGTAAACAATTGACAGCCTTTATAATCATTGGTACACCATCAACATCTATTAAAGGTTTAGGTAGTTCATATCCACACTCGGAAAATCTACTACCTCTACCAGCCATTGGTAAAACCAAAGTTACATCTGAGTTATGACTTGGAACAACTAACGGTGATTTTGAAAAGTAGTTAGACCAACCTTTGTATATTTCTAAATCATAAGGTGTTCCCCATTGTAACATATTTTCAATTTCAAATATATTAACTCTTAAACCATCTTTTACTAATAAATTATAAACAAGACTTATATAGAACTCACCTTTTAGATTAATATCTAAATCCATAAGTTCTTTAAAGTATTTCTTTAATATACTACCAGACTTAAAATAATAAGTTCCATTAGAAGCATATTCATTCATCTTATTATCAGTGAAAGGTTCTTTTTCTTTTATTTCTAGCAATACTTTATTATCTTCTCTACAAAAAGCATAATTATCACCACCTAACATATGAGGATGAAACCCTGTATAACAAGGAATAGAACCATCAAAATTACCATCTCTAACAGTTTTTAAGAAAGATTCAAAGTTCCAGTATGTTCCATAGTCACAGTAACTAACTATAACCTCTGAATCGTCTTTTATTTGGTCTTTTATTTGATAAACAGCATCAACAGGTCCTTTTCTATTATTGTTTGATACTTCGTATATTTTACAACCAGGTGATATTGATTCTAAGATACCTCTCATATTTGTTTCTTTTAGATGTTTCTCATTACATATAAAAGTAACATCAGTAACACCTGGAAACAAATCAACAACGTGTTTAATTATTGGATGACCATCTACTTCAATGAGAGGTTTAGGGTCAATATAACCAGCATCTATAAATCTTTTACCAATACCAGACATTGGTATAATTAATTGAATATTATTCATTACATTCCTTTACTTTTACATATGTTTATAAAATCCGTACAAACAGCATAAACTAATTGATTGTCATAATTTTCAATACTTTCTTCATCAAGTAAAGGTATTATACAAGTCTCATCTAATTTTAGTTCTAAATTATGAACCCATATATGATTTGTACTTGTTAAAACAAAATCATCACTAGAGTGACAAAAGTATTTTATACCACAATTCATTTTTTTGAATTGTTGAGCAGAGTATAAATCTTTACAATGAAACCAAATATTATCTTTTCTATCTAAAATCCAACTTTCAGATATTATAGTATCTGGAGTATCATGTCCTAAATAAAATTTATTATTAATGTATCTTACATCAACTTCAACATCATAACCCATTGATATTGTAGTATCAATATAAGATGGTTTATTTTCTCTCTCTGGGTAAATCCCATTATAGTTTCCTCTATGCGATATTAACTTCATACTTCTTCTATTCTTAGATTTTTATCATCAATAAACATGTCATAGTATGGTTTATCAACTCTCAATTCATGATGTTTAGCGCCCCAATCATCTAATTGTTTTTTTGTTAAATTATACCAATTAATATTTGTTCTGCTTCCTCTAGCTGTCCAATAAACTATTGTATGACCATCATCATAAAGTTTATTAATTTTTTCAATATTTTCTTTTATAGGTTTAGCATTAGAATAAACTCTTGGTTTATCAGGAGTTTCACATATCGTTTCATCGATATCTACATATATTACTTTATTTTTCATTTGTAATTTTCTTGTCTATATTTTTCTTTATCATCAGATACAATTTTATTAATATCAGATTCACTTAAATATTTTGGACTGAATAATGATCCTAAAAATATTTCTGCCGACTTCTCACACATTTCCGAAGCAATTATACATTCATTTATTGTTTTACCAAAAGTTATTATTCCGTGATTTTTCAATAAAATAATTTTTGGTAGTAACTCATATTTACTGACATAAGTATTAACAGAGTCTTTAATAGCACTAACTAATTCATCACCTGGATGAAAGTATTCGACAAGGCAAGATTCAGGTCCATTAAAAACAACTTGGTCAGGAAATAGTCTATATTTAGAGAAGTTATAAATTTCATCACTACACAATACTTTTAATGTGTTTATAGGATGTGTATGAGCTACAAAGTTAATATCTAGATTATTTAGTAACCAAGAATGAAATCCTGTTTCAATACTAGGTTTTAGATTATTACTTAAATAAGTACCATCATTGTTACAAAAAACTAAATCAGATTCCGATAAGTTTGATAAAGGTTTACCACTTGCTTTTATATAAAATCCATTATCAGATTTACAAGAAACATTACCTTCCGCACCTATTACATATTTTGATAGCTGATTTGATAATTTTAATAAATCGTATACCATATAATTTTATTTTTTACTTTGAATATTCAATAGTATGTACATGATATAATCATAAAAATTATGAAATTTTGTTTTATTGAATAGTTCGCAGTTTTTATATTCAGTAAAAGTTAATTTGTTGAATTTGTCTTCCTCATTTAACGATAAATTTATATTATGTTTAATAAGACTGTTTATTATATTAGAAAGGTTTATCTTTTTATTAAAATAGATATTTAAGTAAACATTAAGTTCTTTATCAATGTTGTTTATTTCAAATTTATCATCAGTTGTAAAATTAATTATAACATCTGATTTTTCTCTTTGAGGATAGATATAATCTATATAATCTGTTTCTCTTGATTTTATTTGATTTAAAATTTTATCTAAAGAATATCCTCTTTCAGTAGTATCTCTCTTTATTTTCCAAGAGTACTTTAGATTTATATTAGTGTCCATAAAAATTTTAAGATTATAAACTGAATCATTTTTTGAATATAAACTGTGTAGTCCACAAACAATTATATTATCAGAGGTTTCAATTTTTTCTTTTTCTGTGAATTTACCACTGTGATGGTCGTAATCAACCTGGTATATTGATTTTCCTATTTTAAGATCAAAAATATCATCATTCATTTTAGCTATATAATTGGCATCTGGATTCAAATGTGTTATACTTTTCCAATTATCATTTCCTCTTTCCCATTTATGATATCTATCACACTCAAGCATGAATGAACTTGAGAAGTATTTTTTTAATAAATTACCTATTGTTGTTTTACCAGAGCCTGAATCACCACAGATAGCAAAGATATTACAAAGTGAAAGTATAATATTGTATTTTATATCTTCTATTTTATAGTTTATATTAAAATCATTTAAATAATTAAATAAAACAGTTTCTGAAATAGGACCATATTTTTCTATAAGATATGATATATTTTTATATAAGTCAAAATAAGTATTCATTGATTTAGAATCACCATAAGCAAATATATCACATATATAACTATCGTCATTATTAATTAGTTTTAACTTATCAATTTTACTATCATTTGGTATATAAATAGTATCAGGCTCTATATCAAATGATATATCAGACTCTATGTTTAAGTCTGGTCTATATTTTATAACTAAGTCATATTCACCAAAAACATCTTCATAGTTTTTCTTTAACTGATTTAATTTGTAATATTTCAACCAAGTATTAATAGTGTTATTTACTCTACTATCAGATGATAAAAATAAATTATCTTCTTCTATTACAATCTTTGGTTTCAGAATAGATTTGATTTTATCTATATCTTCAGTTTTAATAATATTTAGATATTTATCTTGTTCATTTTCTTCTCTTGTTATATGTAAAAAAATATCAACATTATTAAATTTTGATAATATTTTTTCTTCAAGTGAAGATAAATTTAATTCAAAAGTTCTTATATACCCGGATATTAATAGTGCGACTTTCATTTATTAGTTATTGTTTTTTTATCACTGATTATTTTTTTGACTTCATTCATTAATTTTATTTTATTATCAGTTCCTATTGTAAAATTAGCATGATGTACTATTATAGTATCTGGACAATTAACATCTTGTCCATCCCAAACAACACCATTTGTAGAAAAAGCAATAGTCCAATATTTATCATGTGGTAAAGTTCCAAAAGCCAAATCTAAGTTCAAGGATTTATTATTTAATAGATTATTAACTATAGCCTGATCATCAATTTTACCATTCATATTTGAATTAAAAACATCGTAAACTAAATTGAAAAAATCCAATACTTTTTTATTTTGTTTACAAATAAAAAATCCAGCGCAATAATTATTTTCATAGTAGTCATGTTGAAATAAAATATCATGTGATGATAGATCAAATTCCAAATCTCCAAAAAACTGAACATCACAATCAGCAAAAACTAAATAAACATTATCATTCAAATCAATATTTTGTATAATCCATTTAACTTTTTCCATCATTGTTTTGTCAAAACCAGTAGATGCCCAATCACCACTAGGTGATAGTTGGTCTATTTTTTTTGTTAATAGAGTATAATTTTTAGATAAATATTTATTATATGATTTTAAAAAATAATCATTGTATAAAACTGAATGACTATCAGAATAGAATGTTAGTACTTTATTCATTATCTTATACTACTTTTATATATGTTACCCGATCCCTCTTTAAATAAAGCTGGATATGTCCAGTAAACATTAGCATTTAATTTCTTTTGTATATAGTTAAGTTCATGGTCTACACCCAATACAATAGGATATAAATCAGATAAAATTTTATTACAAAAATCTTTAGAAATAATATAAGAACAACATGTTCTTGATTCTTTTAACCAACAGTCGTACCAAATTTGATTCTCATTAGTTTCGATAAATAATTTATTTTGTACAGTAAAGCCACAACCTTCATGTAAATATGATATGTCTAAATTATTTGGTATATTTGATTTTAATTTATTCCAATTTGAAATAAAATCATCGCATATAACAGCATCATCTTCTAAAACTAAACAATACTTTTCATCTGATTTAGATATTCTTTCCCATATCTCTAAGTGTGTTAAAAAATTAGCAACTATAACTTTTTCAGATTCTTTTAAGATATCATAATTTGGTGGGCAGTTTGTGTATTTTAATCTATCTTTAACTAAATTAGTATCATTTGAGAATTTTAATAAATGGAATTCATTCACATTGTTTCTATCAATTCCATTTATTACTTCAATTTCTTTCAATCCTTTGTTATTAAGATCAGGAATTAGATAGTCTATTCTTTCTTTTAATTTAGGATAATGACATATATATGTTTTCATATTAAAAAATAATTTTCCAGCTTTCAATTTTAGGATTCATAAACATTTTATAATAATATTCGAATCTATTTCTACTATAAATATGTATAGTCACATTATCAAATTTGGTTAATCCAGCCATCTGTAAATAGTATAAAAACAAAACATTTGAATTATCAATTAAATGTATTTCTTTAGCATTCTCTAATAAAGTTATTAATTGTAGAGGACGATTAGTACAAAAATCTATATTAACATATTTTATGTTTTTATATTCATCTCTGATTTTGTTTGTATCTGTATCACAGATAACAATATAATCTTCTTCAACTGATATATTATTTTTCACTAATAGTTCCTTATATAAGTTATCTTCGCCATTTATTAATCTATTGTAATAAAAATACTTATATCTTATTTCTGGATTTAATCCTACATTAGTATAAAAATTCGAAGCATTATCTATATAATCAAGATTTGAGTTTGTATATTCTGGTCCTAAATTAAGAAGCCCAGATATCTTATTATCTCCATTAAAATATAGTTCAGAAGGCACTATGCTTTTAAGACTTATATTTTGAAATTTGTCAGCATTTACTATAGAAGTCACACCATTTTCATCAAAATCAACGTATTGAATTAAATTTAATACCGGTGTTTTTTTATTACTAGCTATGTTAATAACATTATCAATTGATACAAATATTACTCTATCTAGAACATCATTATATAAATCATTTAAATAATCTAAAAAATTATTATCAGCTTTAATATAAATTTTATCAAAATAATTTAATAGAAATCTTATCATTCCATTATAACTTAAAAAATCTCCATAGGCATTCCATCCTAAAAATATTAAACTTTCTCTTCTCATATTACATTGGATTAAATCCTTTTTTTATATTATTTATAGGGTAATTATTTTTTAATAAAAAATTATATGTGGGTGATTTGAAGGCTGAGTTTTTTAACTCAGGTGATAATGATAAAAATTCTTGTACTACTTTTTTATCAAGAAAAGGATATCTACCTTCAATACCTAAAGATCCGGTTATAAACTCTTCTTTTGATAAATAAGATGATTGTGCTCCTTTATAAAAATTTTCCCAAGGAAATACCTCTTCAAGAGAATTTGGAAATACCTCTGGGTTCGAATTTCTAAATTTATAAGCTTGTACATTACTCATAATCTCATCAGAGCCCTGACCTGATGCTAAAACTTTTAAATCGGAATTATTTTGTTTTAACTCAAAAAGTAAATTATATAATCCTAATGCTCCTGGATCATCAAATCCATTACTTTGATTTACATCATAGTCATATCCATAGTAAAATTGTTCACAATTTAAGGACATTTTTGATTTAACTGAGTTAAAATCAATAGGATCTGACTTAACAATTTTAGTTGTGTTTTTATTTATATTTAGCCTACCATTGATAACATCAACATCCTCATTTCTCAAGTATGAATATGATGTATAATCAATATTTAACAAATTTAAAGCACATGCTATAGCACCTGAATCATTACCACTACTCAAAGGTAAAACTATTTTATAGTTTATACTCTTAAACCTTTTTGAGACAGAATCAATAAAAGCTTTTTCCCAATCATCAAAGTTATTTTTATATTGTTTCAATTCAAAATCATAAACTGTAAATCTATCAACCTCATTGAAGTTAAAATCTAATTTTAATGTTGTATTTGGTTCTAATCTAATTATATTGTCAAACCCATTTGATGCTAAAAAAGATTTATAGCTAGAAACACCAAATCCATTATTAGTACTATAATATATTGGTTTGATACCAAAAACATCAGATGAGATATAAATAAACTTTTTCTTAAAATCTATTAAAAATATAGCAAACTCACCATCTAATTCTTTAACAAATAAATCGCCATTTTTTTTATATGACTCAATTATAGAATATGAGTCTGATTTAAAATCTCCAAAGTCTTTGTAGTTATAAATCTCACCATTAAAAACACAATAAATATCCTCATCATTTACTGGTTGATTTGTAACATCACCTGTTAAATGTAAAAGATAATGAGCCATGAAAAATTTATCTTTTTCCAAACTAGAATAAGAATCAGGACCTCTATGCTTTAAATAAAAATCAGAGTTATCTTTTGGACTTTTAGAATATAAAACGCTTATTCCACACATATTATTTTTTTAAAAGAAATGTTAATTCTTGATAATTTTTTCTATTATCTATTATTTGATAATTATTTTCTAAAAACATATTTACTAACCTCATTGTATCTTCGTAACTTTTATCAGATAAACAATGATGATGAAATTCAACACAAACTTGATTTATACCAATACATTCTTCCAATACATTATATTCAGATCCTTCTATGTCTAATTTTATAAAAGAAGGTTTATATTCATCTTTTAGTTTTTTAATAGAGATAACTTCAACCTCATGAAAATCATCATAAACATAAGAATGTGTCGTATTAACGGATTCACTAACATAGTCAGGGAATTTATTTTTATAAATTTTAACATGGGTTTTATCATCAGATTCAATAGCGCCTTTGATTAACTTCATTTTATCATTCAATCTACTTTCTAAAAATCTATGACTTTTTTCAGTTGGATCAATTTCTATTATAGTAATATCTTTATATTTTAAAAGTTCTTCTTCAAAAGATATATCTTCACCTACACCACCACAAATTATAACATCGCCATTATTAATAGAGTCTAAGTCAATCACCCAACCACCGTATTCTGTTCCTAAGTATTTTATATTCATATTTTAATTTTTTAATTTTAAATAACAAATCCAGGTATAATCAAACCTTTCATTGTAAAACACATTATATTTTTTTACATCATCATCAGATAATAATGGATCTCTTGTTTTATATGACCATTCATTACCCCATCTTGTTTTATTATCTTTAAATATTGGTGGGAATTCCTCATAATGTTCTATCTTTGATAAGATATAATCTCTATTGTCTAATTTTATTAAATTTTCATTTACATAAAAATCAAAAGGCTCAACTATTTTTTTAGGAGATATACAATCACCTTGGTTAAAGGGATAGTTATCCTCAAATATTAAATTTTTAATACCACATTCTAGTAATAATTCTAATCTTTTATTAAAATCTTGATGATCATCAAAGAAAATCAAAACCTTATCAAGATCGTAGTCTTTTACAATTTCTTTCAATCCTATTTGAGATATATCTTTTTCCATATAGATAGTTTTATCATCTCTAACTTTTAGATTACCAAAACTAATATCAATTGAAACTATTTTACTATAAGGACAACATTCTCTAATGAACCAAGTTCCTTGACCTTTATAAACACCACTTTCTATTATTAACTCAGGTTTCATCATCTGTAAATAACAATACAAAGGAAATAGATGTGCTGATTTCATGCCACCAGAATTATCTTCAATAGGTCTTCTTGAGTAAAGAATATTAAATTCATCTAAGAAAGTGAGTAATTTAGAATTTGTAAAAATATTTTTATTTTCCATTTTATTTTAATTTTTTTAAAATTATATTAATGATATTATTATTAATATAATTATCATTAATAAATTTTAGTTTTTCTTGCTTTTTGATTATTTCATCGTCAGTTATAGAGTTAATTATATCTTCTAATTTATTTATATCTTCTTCTTTAATAGTTATTGAAAATTCATCCCAATTTATTATATCTGAAATTGGTTTTTTATACCCATCGGCTATTATAACTGGAATTGAATTCATGTATACACTTTCAAATAATCTAACAGTTGAAATCCCAGTACCTCTTGGACATAAAGAAAAATAAGAATCACCTATCATTTTTATATATTTATCATTAAACTCCCTGGTCATATTTTTATCTAATCCCCAATATTGACCAGAATCAAAACAACTTTCTGGATATAAATCTATCAACTGTTGTCTTGTTGTGTGTGTCTTGGATGATCCTAAAAATGAAAATTTAAATTTTTTATCATCTTTAATATAATCTTGATTCCAATTTATAGCAATGTGAGGTATTGATATAAAATTATCACTATCAGATGAATGCGGCGTAAAAACTAAATCAGTATCATTAAATTTCAAATTACCTACAAAATTATGTTGGCATATAAAAACTCTTTTTTTATCACTATTTAGGTTTGATAAAATTTGATTAGTTTGATTAACACCAATTGTATTAATCCAATGAGCTAGTGGATAGGGCATCAATTCATACTCATCAGATATAATGTCTAAATTATTTTTAATAGACTCAATTATAGATTTTTCAGTATTTATAAATGGACAATATTCTATATTTTGTATTTGTTCGTTTAATATCATATTAAATCTTTATTTTTTATTAATGAAATAAAGTCATTAATATTAACTGACATATTATCATTTTGGTCTACTTTATCACATATAAATTTTGTATATGGTATATTAAAAGAATTACATATATCATAGTATTGTTTACTTATTTGATGAGGTGTTTCAACATTCAATTCAATTATATTAGTAGACTCACTAGAATATAAAGCAAATAACAATCCGCCACTATTTGGTGATATTATTAAATCTGAAAGTTTAAATATTTTAATTTTTTCCTCTAGTGTATAATCTTCTAAAAAAATAAAATCTATATCATATTTTTTTAATTGATTTTGAAATTCAACTTCATTTATAATTTGTCTTCTTTTTATTTGACCAGCGGAGCTATTGCCATCTAATAAGTGTGATTTACTTCTAGATAGAAAAAACTTTTTATTTTTATAATTATTAATATCATCCTCCGTAACTATTAATTTTTCACCTAAATCTCTCAAAAATTGATAACCATCTTTTGATTTATAGATGTGTGAATTTGAATCATTCAAATTACTAACATAGCCGTTATGAGCATCATCACCATCAATAAAATATAAAGGCTCTCCATAATTATTAATTACTATATCATTCTCATTTATTTCAGACTTTTCAATAAATATAAAATCATCTTTTAATAACTCAATTGTTTGTCGCTGATAGTCATTTTTTGGATATGAAAACATTCCACCCAATTCATTTGATATGTATATTTTATAAGGTGGTTTATCCAGTTCTGGATTATAAAGTTCAATATTTCTTTGAAGTCGACCAACACCATCTGTTCCAGATGTTGGTTTTTTATCTTTTATATGTCTTAGACCAGCTATCATAAAAATAAACCAGTGATATATAAAAGCGGAGCCTCTATTTTCTATATTATAAATTATCTTACTCATATAATTTTAATATTTTTTTATACAAAATATTAAAAAGTTCTTCTGACTCTTTAAGATGATGATCTACTTTATCCAACTTAAATTCACTATTAATCACATCATTTGTTGTAATATCATCCCATATATCTACAAACTTATAACCTTTATAATCACACATATCTTTTAGTTCTTTATTGAACATTTTATGTATTTTATTTCTATCTTCTAAAGAGTCATTATAAATATGTAAATAATCTTCAAATTTAATTTGATTATTTAAAGTTCCGGTTTCATTAAATTGATTGGTATCATAACAAAAAGTATCTTCAAAGTTTACATAAAAATTATGTCTAATATCATCAGAAACGCAAGGATTTATTCCAACGACAACAAAATCAAAAGAAAGACTTGATAGATACATATCATATTTCTTTACTAAATCTGAAATGAAAAAGTCAATATTAATCTTTTCATTGTTAATAACTGATTTATAGTAATAACCAAATTCAATATCACATTGTCCTAATATAAATATTGCCAATTTATCACTAAAGTTATATGATCTTATCATATTTGATAATCCAATGGTTGAATCCGTCTTGAGTAGACCTTTTATACTAGCTCCAGGAAACTGTAGTCTATCAGCATTTATTCCATAAGAACTTTTAATTAAAAAAAACTGACTGATATGAGAGTTTCCTATAAATGTTAAATTTTTAAATTTCATATTTTAGTTTTTTAATATTTATTAACCAAGGTGAATTTAATCCATCATCTAATTTCTCACAATCTATCATGTCAACAATAATATTGTTAAGGTTTAATTGACTATTCCACCCAGCTATTTTTTTATCGGTGTAAATTATTTTTAATTTATCATCTATAATATCTTCTATTTCACCTACTATTCCAGTATTTGTTTTAACTCTCATATATTTTTTCCAATCACTCTTTTCTAAATGTGAAGCATCATTAAATAAAGTAGTTTTAACTTTTGAAAAACTATATAGAAATCTATTATTAACATCTAAAAATGTAGGTGATATTAAAGCTATTAAATTTGTATTTTCATTTGAAAATAAAACATTACATAAACCACCACCTATAGCACCAATAACAATTTCTGCTTTAGAGAACATTTGTATCTTTTTAATGGTTGATAGATTCTCAGTAAAAACTTCTTCATATCCATTTAAATTTAGTAAATCCACTAACTCATCTTCATTTACTAATTTTCTTTTTGATGTATAGTTTGTACCAATATTTGACATGTCATTGTGAATCCAACTTCTTCTTGATATGTATATTTTACTAGGATATATTTTATTATCATCATATTTAGAATTAACTATATTAACAATTTTTTTATAAAAATCATATACCTCTTTTCTTGGAGGTAAATTAGAATCAATACCATGTGTAAAAGATGAAGATATATAAACACTTTTATATAAAACATTATCTTTTGCGATTATTATATCTCCATCTTTTATATCAAGAATTTCTAAAAACTCTTTTACAAAAGGATATAATTTAGTAGACTCATAATTTGGATAATTCATTAATAACTTTAAATTATTAATTTTGCCTTTTAATTGATTATATGTTATAAGATATGGAAGTGTATCATACACAAAGTGATAGTAATTATCTGTATTGTATATAAAGAAAAAAACAGGTTCTTCAAATGTATCTACAATATCAACTTTATTTAATTCAAACTCTCTATTAGAATCCAAATCTTTCAAAGACATTACTTTTTCATTTATTGGATTGACAACTTCATTATTTGAATATATTAAACAATTTGGATAAAATAAATCACCAACTAACTGAGAGTTAGACATCTTATAGATATTTATATCTCTATTATTTTCATCAGATTCTAAATAATTTTCAAATAAATAATTATTACTTAACTCACTTATAATCATTTACTATTTTAGTTATTTTTTTACAAATAGATTCCATTGTGAAATTATTTATCCAATAGTTATACAAATTACTTTGTATTTGTTTGATTCTTTCAGGTGTATAACTTGATAGAATATTATCTATATTTTGAATATCATTAACATCAATTAAAACACAAAACTCATTCCAATCTATCTCATCTTCAAATGGTGTCCACTTATAATCATATATAAAAACCGGTATTGAACCCAATTGAATAGCTTCATATAATCTAAAAGAACTTCTACCATAACCTCTTGGTGACAAACAAAAAATACTTCTAGATGTTATATTAATGAAATTACTAAAATCATTTTCAGAAACAGAAGATGTCCAGTTTCTAGCAGATATAACATATTTTGGATTATTAACTAAAGTATGATACATCATATTTCTAATTGGATGTGTTATTGATCCTACAAAAGAACAAAATATATCTTTTTCTAACTTAGGTTTTACTTCTTCTTTTATTGGTGAACAAACTAATGGAATAGGAATACCACCACCATTACCACCCGCATTAAATGAAATTGTATCTATTGGTAATCTTTCTCTAATAGCATCATCGTGTTGAGCTACTGTAAAGTATTTAAGATTAGGATCCAATGTATTAATTAATTCTTGTAATCCATTAAAACAGTTATCCACATAACAAGTTGTCCAAAAAACTGGAATATAATATCTATCAGTTTGTATATCATTTTTTGTAAAATAATCAAAGAAATAGTCTTCTAAATATAAACCCTCATGGTACGGTGGATATGTTGGGTATTTAGGACTAGGTCTAAAATTAGAAAATACTTCAATTAAATGTTTTTGATAATTATTCATTATTTTCCATTTTTTTTCTAACTATATCTAATAGTTTAATTTTGTTTTCAATACCGGCTGTCCAATTTGAGTGATGTATCAATATAGGATAAGGTATATTAAAATCTTGTCCTGTCCAAAGACCTAAAATGTGACCAATTGTAAAAAATTTATTAGAAAGAAATTTTGATTCAACCATATTAATATGTCTATTAAGTGTAGTTTGGTCTTCTAATTGATAGTTTTTTTTCATCTCAGAGAACATATTTAATGTTCTTTCATTTCCTCTACAAATAAAAAAACCTGAACAATAAAATTGACCCGTATCATTTTGACAAGCTATATCATAATCACCTAACTCTTCTATCATAGTTTCTTTTACATTACCAAAAAACTGAATATCAACATCAGAAAAGGCATATAACTCTCCTTGATTTTCTTCACATGCTTTATGAAACAACTCTACTTTTCTATAGCAGGTTTTATCCCAACCCTCTTTGTAGAATTCACCAGTTGGACATTCCTGTGTGATTTCTAATGGAATTAACTCAAACTCATTAGGAAGAGTTTTTAAAAAATAATCTTCATATAGATTTCTATGTGAAGGTGTGAATATTACATATAATTTCATTTTAAAATAATTGATTTTTTACATTCTATTAGATAATTTAATATCAAAGAAAAAGTACTACCTTCGAGTCCAATAAATTTATCAATAGTTAATTCTTTTGCTGTAAGTAAGTCAACTAAAGCAAATATTTCTCTACCTTCTATTTTATTATCAACACTTAATACTTCTGACTTTTCAAACATATAAACATCATAATCTTTTTGTAACTCTTTTACAAATGAATGGTCAGTTTCTTCTAGCAATAAAACAAGTGGTATTGAATTATCACAGTTCATATATATTTGTTCTCTATACCTTTCTATAAGATTTAAGTAATTTTCTAAACTACTTGTTGATACTACATGATTTTTAAAATCAATATCTATCCTCAAGTGTACTAAATTTACTAATTTATTTGACAAACCTTTATTAACCAACACATTCTTTGCTATATTTTCATATTTACTACTAAATCTTAGACTTTTAACAATATTGATAAAATAATCTTTATTCATATGATATAACATATAAACTCCAGGATATGTTTTAATTACATAGTTTTGATTATAATCCATATCAACAATATCATATAATCTATGTCCTAACTTACGCATCTCTTCTAAATTAAATATATCAGAAGCACCTATAGTATTACCTCTTGAATAATCTTTAGAGAATAAATCTACATAAATATCATGTCCATTATTAAAAGCTATAGTATTAATAAGTTTAAATATTTGATTACAAAGACCACAACCATTACCGGGCCAATTAGTATCTTCTATGTTAATTGGGAAATCAATTTTTGATCTATCCCAAGGTGTATTTTGGTCGGAATAAATTTGAACTGAAACTACATTCATATTGTTTTTTTAATTTTTTCAATCATACCATCAAATCTTTGTTTGTTAGTCATTTTATGAACAGGTGAAACAATTCTATCAACCCATCTTTCTCTTTGATGCCACATATGATATATTGTATTATTTAATAAGTTAGTTGTTTGAAATTCATCACCAAAAATTGGTTCTAAATAATGGAATTTAATACCGGCTTCTTTTAAAACCCACATAAAATCATAATATGGTTCAGTACAGGGTTTCCATATTAAACCAAGCGGTTTACCAGAAGTACCAAACTCCATATTATACTCATAATTAACACCTCCTTTTTTTTCATAAGGATACTCTTCTATCCATTCCTGTTTAAATTGAGGTATAGACGTTCTATTAAACCAAGTATCAATACACTTTCTATTCATTATCATAAAAAATGAATTAAAAGCCATATTGTTACCACCTCTATATTCAAAATATCCATCAGGTGGTCCAGCAATATCTAGATTATTTTTAATCATATATTGAATTAGATTTTCTATCTCATCTCTTGAGGTGATAAAACAATCTTCATCAATATGAACATACCAATCAGCTACATATTTATATGACCTATTTAACCACTCATACCAAACAGTAAACCAACCAGTTCTACCATCAATTTTAATGTGATCACTTTCGGGAAATAATTTATTAATACATTCAGATTGAGTTTCTTGAATATCTGAAAATGTTGATGTGGTGAAAAATACTATTTTCATATTTAGTTTTTCTTTTTTTTCAGATAGGTTTATATTTATCTGTTCTTTTTCTATAAATTTTTTAATACTTGTACAAAATGAGTATATATCAGCGTAATTTTTTATATCATTAACTACTTTACCATCAGCTGTTGACCAAAATCCTTTTTTTGATACTATGTCTTTATATAAACTTTGACCAAACTCATTCCAAATATCACCATCATAATTAGTTTGATGTGTTTTGTGATAAATTAATTTACTATTTATATGATAGATAGTAAATGAATTTTTATTTGAAATAATTGGAATCCAATAATCCCACCAAGGCATTCCAATAACATAGTTTTTATTTGAAAATAGATTTACATTTTTTTTATTAAATATAAATATATCATAACCAGAGGTAAATGGATATGGCTCTTTCTCACCATCTATTTCATATCTAGTTGATATTATTAAACCTTTATCTAAATATTTGTTTTTTAATAAATCACTTATATCTATACTAGAGTTTAATATAATATCAGAGTTTACTATACAAGCATATTCTTTATCAGAACTCTTAATGGCTTCAAGTAACGCATTTAACTTTATTAATTCTTTTCCTTTATAAATATAAGTATCTTCTGTTTCTATAAAATTAACATATGGATATAAATCTTTAACTTTATCAATATCATTTTTTGTATTAACAGAATAAATAGTAAATTTTAAAGCCCAAGAAGACATAGCTTCATTTTGAGCTTCAAAATTACCATTAGGATTTATAGTTGTGAAAACATTCATTACTTACTTAATAATTCTTCTCTAAATTTAATCTCATCTTCCTTTAAGCCACCCCATGACCAAGATTGTCTAATAGGAACACCATATTGACTCAAATGTACTAATTGATATTCGTCAGGATAGAAAAATTCTATAAAATTACCATACATATGATATTCACAAGAACCCCAACCTTTGTGAGTATGAATATGATTAGATTGAAAATCTAAATCCATAGTCCATAATTGTCTAGCATGTACATTTAGATAATTCCAAATACCGCCCCAATTTTCATTAACCCAGTTTTGAAATAGTTCTGTAGTTTTTCTAGAAAAAAACCAAGTTGGAGCAGGCATATGATCTCTTGTAGATTCTCTTTTAATAAAAAAATCAGTAGGAACTCTATGAATCCCACCTTCACCTGATTCGGACCACTCTCTATAAAACCATTTAATTTTTTCATCAATTTGATAATAAGACATATCTATGTTATTAGTAAACATAGTATCACTATCAATTTGAAGAATATAGTCAGCATCTGTGTACTTTGTCCAATTTAACTTTACGCTTTGAGCCCAAGCATATCCAATACCAACTGGACAAGGATGTGTTTCGTTTGGTAAATCTTCATAAAAGATTTTAATTGGAAGATTAGAATCAATTTTTAATTCTGTTCCACTATCTGTAACAATAACAATGTCTCTAAAGCCTGTTACAAATTTTTCAATACTTTTGATACAATACTCCAACCAAATAAAATCACCTGGGTATGTTTTGATAAAAATGTCTGTCATTTTATATTTCTATTCTTTTTTCTACTGGTAATAATTTTCTTTTATTCCAAGTTACTTCATCTTCTCGCCACTTAGCACCGTAAGCTTGATCAGCCTGGTCAGCATTTCTCTTACCAGCAGCGTGATGTAAATGCTCAAATATTGTAACATCATTCATTCTATCATCATATAATAAATCTAAATCTTTTAAGTTATTATACAACTCACAATCAGAGAACATATGATTATAAGCAGGATGATAGATAGTCATATTTAACTTCTTCAAGCAACCATAAGTCATAATTGGAATTGTAATAGCCGCATGTAACATATTAGATGAATCAGGTAATTGATAACCATCTCTAACCATTAAACCAACATCTCCTTTATCATTTAACTTATTAATTAAATAAGTGTCCCAACCTTGAGGTGCCATAAAATCATCAGAAGCAAAAATAACAATATCACCATCACTTGCTACACCCATTTTAATACCTAAGTTAGAAGATAGTTGATAAGAAGGATAACAAACACCAATCTTATTAGTATTAACTGTTATGATATAATTTTTCTTTAAGTAATCTCTTAATTGGTCAGCGTGTTCTTTCCAATTAACAGCAACATAAGTTTGTATGTTCTCTGGATTATCAGCTCTTTTAATCCACTCTTGATGAGCATGTTGAAACTGAGCAGGTCTTAGTGTACACCATAAAATATGTATCATAGATTATTTATATTTTTAATATCATGACTCATCATGATTCTTACTAACTCTTCAAATTTAACTTTAGGTTCCCATCCTAAAACTTCTTTAGCTCTAGTGTAATCCCCAATAAGTAAATCAACCTCAGAAGGTCTTAAATATTTTTTATCTAATTCTACTATAACTAATCCATCTACTAAACCTTTCTCATTTTCTCCTTCACCTTCCCAAGTTATGTTCCAACCACATTCTTTACAAGCCAATTCAACAAACTCTTTAATTGTGTGCGTTTCATTAGTTGAAAGAACATAATCATCTGGTGTGTCTTGTTGTAACATTAACCACATACCATATACAAAGTCTTTAGCATAACCCCAATCTCTTTTAGAATAAAGATTACCTAATCTTAATTTAGGGAAATCATGACCTTTATCTAAACATCTTTTAATCTCACCTAATGCTAAAGTGATTTTACGAGTAACAAATGTTTCACCTCTTCTTTCACCTTCGTGGTTAAAAAGAATACCATTACTAATATGTAAACCATAAGCTTCTCTGTAGTTTTTACAAATCCAGAAAGAATATAATTTAGCAACACCATAAGGACTTCTTGGATGAAAAGGTGTTACTTCTGTTTGTGGTACTTCTTTAACTAAGCCATACATTTCTGATGTACAAGCATTATAGAATCTAGCATTAGGACAATGTTTTCTATAAGCCTCAATAAATCTAAGTGTACCCATAGCATCAACTTGACCAGTATATTCTGGTAATTCAAATGATACTTTTACATGTGATTGTGCTGCTAGATGATAAATCTCATCTGGTTTAATTTCACTCATAAGTCTATCAAGACAAAGTGAGTCAGTCATATCACCGTAGTGTAATTTAATTTTGTTATAAATATGATTAATTCTACCAGTGTTGATAGTAGATGATCTTCTAACAATACCATGAACTTCATATCCTTTTTCTAGTAATAACTCGGCTAAGTATGATCCATCTTGACCTGTTATACCTGTTATAAATGCTTTCTTATTTGACATAATCTTTATATGTTTTTTCTATCCCCTCTCTCAAAGTGGTTTTGTATTCCCAACCTAAATCTTTTAATCTAGAAACATCTAAAAGTTTTCTTGGTGTACCATCTGGCATATCTGTATTAAAATAAATATCACCTCTAAAACCAACAACCTCTTTTATTGTTAAGGCTAAATCTTTTATTGTTATATCTAATCCAGTACCAATGTTCACCACCTCACTACCATTGTAATTCATCATAAGATGATAACAAGCATCTGCTAAATCATCTACATAAAGAAACTCTCTCATTGGTTTTCCAGTTCCCCAGATTTCAACTTTATCCTTACCTTCTAACTTAGCTTCGTGAAATTTACGAATCATAGCGGGTAAGACGTGTGAGTTATTCAAATCATAATTATCATTTGGACCATAAAGATTTGTAGGCATTACTGAAATGAAATTAGTACCATATTGTTGGTTAAATGATTGACACATTTTAATACCAGCAATCTTAGCAATAGCATAAGCATCATTTGTTGGTTCTAATGGGCCAGTTAATAAATACTCTTCTTTAATTGGCTGTGGTGACATCTTAGGATAAATACAAGATGACCCTAAGAATATTAATTTTTTAACATTGTGATCTTTAGAAGATTTAATTATATTAGATTGAATCATAATATTCTCATAAATAAAATCACCTTTCATTTCATTATTTGCTTTTATACCACCAACTTTAGCGGCACAAACAAAAACATATTCTGGACAATTTATATTAAAGAATGATTGTACATCTAATTGATTAAGCAAATTCAATTTACTTCTATCAAAAGTAATAATATTTGTATAGCCAATTTCTTTTAGTTTTCTAACTATTGCTGATCCAACCATTCCATTATGACCAGCAACAAAAATTTTAGCATTAAGTTCCATTTGGTTTATATTGATTAATATAGGAATTGTTTAAAATAAAAAAGAGAGTTTTTCAACTCTCTTTTTTTAATACTTACTAAATGTCAGTATCTTTTTTCCTTCTAGTAACTTTCTTCTTTGGTGGAGAAGTAATTACTACAACCATCTTGTCGTCTTCTTTATTGTAATCTAACAATAATTTAGACATCTTTTCAGGGTTTTGTTGGATGATTTCTTCTGTTAGAACATCTTCAACATACTTCTGAATAGCTCTCTTCAAAGGTCTAGCACCATATTCTGGGTCAAATCCTTGAGAAGCGATATAATCAGTAGCACCTTCAGTAATTTCTAATTCAAAATCCATCTTTTGAACGCGACTAACTAACTTCTCTAATTCAATACTAATAATTTTATTAATATCTTCTTTTACAAGTGAGTTAAACATTACAACATCATCAATACGATTTAAGAACTCAGGTGCGAATTTCTTCTTCAACTCTTTATCAATAACTGAATTTGACTCTTGTTGACCTTTAGACTCTCTAGTTTTAGTATTGAAACCCACTCCAGTTCCGAATTCTTTCAACTGACGTGAACCAGTGTTAGAAGTCATAATGATAATGGTATTCTTAAAGTTAACTTTTCTACCAAGAGAATCTGTTAACTGACCATCGTCAAGAACTTGAAGTAACAAGTTGAAAACTTCTGGGTGAGCTTTCTCAATCTCATCAAGAAGAACTACTGAGTAAGGCTTACGTCTAACTTTCTCAGTTAATTGTCCACCTTCATCGTGACCAACGTATCCTGGAGGCGCACCAATCAAACGAGATACAGCGAACTTCTCCATGTATTCTGACATATCAATTCTAATTAAAGAATCTTCTGAATCAAATAGATACTTAGCCAACACTTTAGCCAATTGTGTTTTACCAACACCAGTAGGTCCTAAGAACATAAATGAACCAATTGGTTTGTTTGGATCTTTCAAACCAACACGACCTCTTTGAATAGCTTTAACAATCTTCTTAACAGCATCATCTTGACCAACAACTTTACCAACGATAGAGTCTTGCATTTTTCCCAATTTGCTAGTTTCGTTCTCAGATACTTTCTGAAGAGGAATACCAGTCATCATCGAAACGACTTCTGCTACATTGTCTTCAGTTACTGTTTGTTTGTTATTGGAACATTCGTCTTCCCATTTCTTTCTTTCAACTTCCAAAGATTCATTAAGTTGACGCTCAACGTCTCTTAACTTAGCCGCCTCTTCATATTTCTGAGAGCGAATAACTTGATTCTTTTTCTCTTTAATTTCTCCAATCTTATTCTCAATGTCAGTAATGACTTTAGGAACAACAATGTTTGAAATATGAACACGAGATCCAGCCTCATCTAAAGCATCAATAGCTTTGTCTGGTAAGAAACGGTCAGTAACATAACGGTCAGTTAAATCAACACAAGCTTTGATAGCTTCGTCAGTATAAACAACATTGTGATGTGATTCATACTTGTCTTTGATGTTAGCAATGATTTGAATTGTTTCTTCAGCAGAAGCTGGTTCAACAATTACTTTTTGGAAACGTCTTTCCAAAGCACCATCTTTTTCAATATGCTTACGATATTCATCCAAAGTTGTAGCACCGATGATTTGAATTTCACCACGAGCTAAAGCAGGTTTGAACATATTAGAAGCATCTAATGAACCAGAGGCACCACCGGCACCGATAATAGTGTGAATTTCATCAATGAAAAGAATAACGTCTGGTTCTTTCTCCATTTCAGCCATTAGAGCTTTGATACGTTCTTCAAACTGACCACGGTACTTAGTACCAGCCACCATAGAAGCTAAATCAAGCATTACGATTCTTTTGTTAAAAAGAATGCGGCTTACTTTTCTTTGAATAATTCTTAGTGCTAATCCTTCAGCGATTGAAGATTTACCTACACCTGGTTCACCAATTAAGATTGGATTGTTTTTCTTTCTGCGAGAAAGAATTTGAGAAACTCTCTCAATCTCTTTTTCACGACCAATGATAGCATCAAGTTTTCCTTCTTCAGCCATTTTAGTTAGGTCACGGCTATAAGTGTCTAGTACAGGAGTTTTAGACTTAGAGTCTGGTTTTCTCGAACTAGAATTAAAGGAAGGACTATCTTCATCATCATCGTCAATAGCGGCTTTAATATCAGGTGATACATAATCTCTGCCTTCGATGTTGTTCTTAGTATTCTTCATATTTTCTAATTTACTTGTTTATTTTATATTATTATTTTGTTGGTTGTTTAGTACAACATCAATAATTTCTTCTCTTCGTTCTGAAATGTCTTTATGATTTAATAAATCACATCTTAAAGAAGTATTCATTGTATTCTTATCTGTATCAATTGTTTTAATTATTGTTCCTTTTGCTTCAAACTCTTTACCAACTATATTAAACTTCTCTTTGTTTTCATACTTATTAAAAAAGATATCTGAGTATTTTGGATATTTTTTAATATCGAATGATAATTGTAAAGAAGCATGTGAACCAATACTTAGTTGAATCATCATTTCCTTTATAAAGAATGTTTCATTATTAATCTTAATCCAAGATTCTTTCATTATGCCAATCTAAAGTTTTTTAAGAAATCTCTCAAGAAAACATTTTTATCACCACCAACTAAAGCAACCCACTCTTTGTAAACTTTTTTATCTTCTTTTGATTTTGATTCTTTAATTCTCTGAGCAACTTGATAAGAAGTACCACCACCTGTAATTAAATCACCATAGTTCTCAATAACCCAATCTTCAAAGTCAGGATATTTCTTTCTATTAAAGACTCTTTCATCAACAATAAAAACAACAGCAGTAAGTTGGTCACCTAAATCTGGTTCATTAAATTGAGCAAAGTCGATACCATTATCCAATAAAGTAAGTAAGTGATTATTCAAACTACCAAATGGCAATCCATCTTCTAAGGAAGTTTTGTGATTTGTTGTTCCACCATTTAAGATGATAAATGTTTTCCAGTTATCGGCCCAATCGTTATAGTTATCATTTCTAAACTTCTGACCATACTCAACAACAGCGTGTCCAAATTGAATAGCTTGTTGAATAGGTGAGATATTATAAGGCACGAGACCATACATTCTTAATTCTAATTTCTTCATATTTTTTATATTATATTTTATTAGAAAGGTTTCTATTACTAAATTGTTTTAATCCTGTTACTTCAAGTAAAAGTTTATCTTCTATAAACTTAGGAATGTTTACTTTATGATTTTTTGTAGGAATTTCAATTTCAGCCACAATAAGATGGTGACCACTATTAAACATATCTACTTCCCAGTATAGATTACCATCGGGATAAATCCATCTTTCTTTAGTTATGAATCTAGACTCGGTTGTAGATAATAAACAATGCGATTTGAACTCTTTGAATTCTTTTTCACTTAGAAATTTTTCATCTTCAAGGTTGACACCTTTTGAAACGCTTTTCTTTACAGTATGAATATACGATTTACCCTTGATATTAGAATCCCAAGATCTAGCCCTTTCCCAAGTACCACTTGAGTTTTTAAAATAATACTGGTCAATTTTAACAATCTCGGTTGGAGATATGTCAGGCATAGCTTTTAGTAAAAATTTGCGTTCAATTTCTAATTTCATTAATATAAATATGTTTTAGATTATATTTTTTATAGCAGCAAAGATATGACTTTTTTATTAAATTTATATTAAATGTCAAAAAAAAATCCTATCATTTTGATAGGATCGAATTTTCTCTATTTTCTCATTTTTTTCTTCTCCTTGTACATTACTATTGCTAGAGTAGACAATAGAACTACAGGTGTGGCAATAGCCGCGTAGATTTCTGAATTCATTAATGAATTGGGTTTAGTGTGGGGTTCAGTACCCACCCTACTTGGAGTAGACCCCTCTGTTAAGAGGAATTAAGAGTTAACCACTACGAAAACTCTTTTTAAGTAGAGTGGGTTTTGGTACCCACACTGTCTGAGACAGACCCCCTAATTAAAGGGTAGTTAACCACTACGAAAACTTTGCGTGGAGTTTGGTATCCACCCTGTAAAAACAGACCCCTCCGTTAAGAGGATTAAGAGTCAACCACTACGAAAACTCTATAGGTTATACTTTGTGATTTTTAAAAGTTGTAAAAAACCGCAAATTTTGTGAGGAAGGGTAGGATTCGAACCTCCGAAGACTTAAAAGCCAGCTGTGTTACGACACAACCACATTTGACCACTTTGTTACTTCCTCATTTTTCGGACGGTGACCGCCTCCTATTTGGGCTCAAGCTTCGTGCTTTACTTTTAATTTCCCTCACCGTTTAGGATAATTATCTCTTTTGTTACACAAAGATAATACTTATTTCTTATTCTGCCAAATTTTTCTTCAAAATATTTCGACAAGTTTCTTTCCACTCAAAATGATCTACATGAACTGGGAAACATTTACTTTGGTCAAATTTGTTACTTTCAAATATATCCATTAACTCAATATCATCATCATCTAAATGAAATACAAAATCTTTACTTTCTAGGAAAATAGATTTAGATTCCATACAAGTAAAATGAATATTTTCTAATTTAATACCACATTCTTGAGCAACATCAAATAATTTTTGATTCTGTCCTTCTATCCAATGCCATTTCTTTTCTTTAGCGGCTTCATCGCTAAAACGAGAAGTAACAATCCACACCTCATGACCTTCACTTACCAATTCTTTGGCAAATGTTTGAACATCCTTTCTTGATAACGTATGGTCAAAATCAAAACTTACTTTCATAGTACAAAGATAATACAAATAATTAATATATACAATATGATTATTAGAAAACTCGGAGATAAAAAACCAAATGTACTTTTGTTTCAAGGATCACCAAGAGACAAGGAAACTTGTTCAGGTATGGATTCAAAAAGTGAACTTGTTGTAAACTATATGATTGAACAATGGTCTCCTTTTATTAACTTCAAACTTATAGATCTTTCTGTTAATCAACATAAGAGACCTACTATTCAACCTTGTAAAGGTTGTGTTTCAACTGCGGGTGGATATCACTGTCACTTTCCTTGTTCTTGTTATAATAAAGGTGATAAAAAAATGCCGGACTTATTACAAGAATTAGATGTTTATAAGTTATTACAAGAATCAGATGCTTTTATAATTGTTTCACCAATTCACTGGCATTCATTAACTTCACAAATTAAATTATTATTTGATCGTTTAGTTTGTATTAATTTAACAATGGATGTTTGGGATGCTATAAATGTAATAGGTAGAGAAGGTATTAAAGATCCTAAAGTAACGGGTAATCTTTCTAAGGCTAAAAAGTATGATAGTTTATTAAGAAATCATTTAGAAGGAAAAGTTGCCGGGTTCTTTGTACACGGCGATAATGGTGCTGATGATTATAGTACTAGAGAATTACCACCGTCTTATGATGTCTTAGATGATGGCTTTCAAAACAATCCTAAAAATGTAGTTATGCCTTTTGTAAATCAATTAAAATATTCTGGTGTTTATGTACCAGATGAATTAATACAAACATTCTACATAAATAAAGGTGTTGATTATTATACAGCTAATTTAACTGTACTAAAGAATAGAGAACTTTTTGAAAGAGCTGATCAACTGATGGATAATTTACTCAACTATCTTAGAATCTCCGGTGAAAAATAAATTAGTTTCTCTTAGTAATTTTTCTAACTTCATAGAGTCTTCTGAGATAACATCCCAACCATCACCATTATTAACAAATAAAAAGTAATATTTTTCTCTATCTATTTCTACGTCATAAACCCTATCGATTTTTGAATCATGATCTTTTAAATCATAATTTCTAGACCAAGATAAAATGTGATTTGATTCTTCATTTGTTTCAAAATTAACGGCTTTGAAACTATAGTAGTCTTCTAAATCATCAACTACCCAGATACCGTACTTTTCTTTATCAAAGTAAACTTTTCCCATATTATAAATTTTTTTTAATCACTTCTGAAAATAACTTTTTGAGTTCTTTTGTTAACTCGATGTTATAATCATCCAATGTAACTTCTGTTACATCGATATCTTCGTAAGTGATTTCACAATCTGAATATGGTGGTGTGTAATAATCACCTGGATCATAATCTACTCTTCCATCTACTTCTAAATCATAGACTATTAATAAATCTAATCCATCCACTTCAAATGACATAAATTCACTTTCTCTAATAAAGCGACCTTCATTTTCACATATTAATTCTTCCCAATCTTCTGATTTTTTACAATCAAAATCAACAGGCTCGTTGATTTTACTTAGGTCTAATGAATATGTAGAAATAAAGTTTGTCATATATATATTTCGTTTAGAATATAAAGATACGAAAAACTATTGTAAATTCAAAATTTTACAAGATTTTATATAATCTGGAAGATATTTTTCAGCTCTCCATTTAATTAAAGAATATGTTTTCTCCCATTCAGACTCTGTGTGTTGTCCTTCATTTTTTCTTAAAGGCACAAATGTAATTTTTGATAAGTCATTATCAGTCCACATTTTAGCAACATTTAAAATAGAAATTGAATTACCACGACCTAAGTCAAAGTTTTGACCTCTCCAATCACCTTCACTTATCTTAATTAGACCATTACATATATCTTCAACGTGAGTAAAGTCACGAGATTGAGAACCATCACCAACAACTGTTAGTTTTTCACCTTCTTCAAACTGTCTACCAAATTTAGCAACTACAGTAGCCCACTCACCAATTCTTGGTTCTCTTGGACCATACACATTATAAAATGTAGCCATTGCGCAATTCATATCAAAACAATTAGCATATGTTTTTAAGATACCCTCACCAACAACTTTATAATAAGTATAAGGACTAATATAATCACCATGATTTTTAGAAGAGGTAGTAGCATAAACAACTATACCAGATTTAGATAATCTGGCAAACTCCATAACTTCAGAAGTACCTAAAGCATTTGAGCTAAAGTATTCTGTTGGATTATCAAAAGATGGTTGTATTCTTGCTTTTGCTGCTAAGTGAAATATTCTATCAAATTTATATCCAACAAAATATTTATTAATATCCTCAACTTTACCAATAATCAAATTTGCTTTTTCATTTTGATTTTCAATAAATGAAGACTCAGATGATAAGTCGTCTAATATGAAAACTTCATCACCTGAGTTAATTAATATATCTACTAAATTAGAACCTACGAATCCTAATCCACCGGTAACCAATGTTTTCATTAGCCAGCCACTTTTTTTATCTCTGAGAAAATTGATTTTCTAGGTTGTCTTATTTTTACATCATTATGCGAGTTGTCGGTATAATCAACAACAGCTGATTTATGTGACCTATCCTCTTTTAATGGACTTTCACCAAAACCAGATGAACTTTTCTTATTAGGATTAAACATATCACCTAATTTTTGATAAGTTGATTCCCAAGAATTTCTTGGCTCACCTTGTCTTTCAAGAAAAGCAAGAATTGATTCTTTACTAATCTCGCTGAATTTTTTACCGGAAGCTTGAACAGCTTCTACTAATGAATTGAATGTTGACATATATTTTATTTTAATGTAATTACTTTGTTAAAACCTTCATCAGGTGTTATTGGTTGATAAGAAGAAATCATAGACTTAACAATTCTCATTGGAAGATCTTTGTTTTCTTCTTCAATTCTTTTTTGGTTACGTCTTACATATTCATCATCTGATAAAATAGGAAATATAACTCCTAACTTATAGTAATCATCTGAGAAATAGTTTAGATTTTGCTTTCTACGCTTAGAAGCCATGTGTGTCATATCAACAATCACATTCTTCTTAGCCACATTAGCATCTAAAAACTTTTGAGTTAAAACTTTATCTACTTCTTTTTGGTCTACATTGTTAAATGCCTCAGTATAGTTTCTTGAACCATAGACTTCCATAACAGTTTCATCACGACTAATTACTTCAGTCGTTGGAAAGTTTTCTCTAATCCAAGTTGATTTACCAGATAGAGGTGGTCCGATAAGGATAATAACAAATGGTTCTTTTAAGTTTTTAATACTCATATTGATTGAATTGATTTTTTAATTATTTCTGAGTGGTCAAATGCCATATCAACGGTTACATCACCATTATAACTAACATCATTCCAAGTACATTCTGTAGCATCGTCACCAGCTTTAACAACTGGTATTTCATCTAATACAATAACAAAGGCATGACTAACACAATTTTTATTACGAGGATCTCTGAACTCTTTATCAAAAGCACCCACATAAGTAAAGTATTTACCAGGTATCATAAGTCCTGTTTCTTCTTCTAACTCACGAGAAGCAGCATCCAAAGGAATCTCACCTTCATCAATGTTACCACCTGGGTTAGCCCACATACCAACAAATGGCGGTCTACCTCTTTTAATAGAAAGTACTTTATAGTTTGTTCCAGTATCTACTAAAACAATTAAGTCAACACAAGACATTCCTGTATCAACAATATCATTACCAATAACTCTTAGAATATAAGAGTAACCTATAGTTAGTTTATTTTCTGATTTATTAAAGAAGTTACCAAAGTTGGTATAAACTGTATTCTCTTTAATATCAAGAACCTTCAACGGTCCTATCCACTCAGATGTATTAAATTGATTAAACTTTTTTATAGTCGCCATTATCGAATGTTATTTTTCATCTTACAAAGATATGATTTATTTATTAATTTACCAATATAAAATTAATATATAGTGTATATGATTTCAAAGTATAATAGTTTTGTTGTAGATATGTTGTTAGAGAAGGCTATCAATGAGTCTTTCTTATACTATTCACCAAATGTTAGAAAAGCTTTAAGTAGAATAAAAGGTAATGATATTGCTACTGAGTTATTAGGTTCAGAAGGAACTGATGTGAAACCAGATATGACTTTTATTGATTTAGGTAAAGAAGGTTATTTTTCTTTTATCACAATGAGGAATGCTAAACCTTTAATTACTGCTAAATATCCAAATACAGATTGGTCAATAAATATTGATACCAAACCAATGCCAGATCCTGAAACGTATTCAAATGATTTACATGAATTTGATATGGATTCTGATAGAAGTGATGCTAGTGGAGTGTTCAAGAAATCAAGAAATGAAGTTGGTTTGGGCAGATTTGTTAATAAACTATTTCCTGGTAAATATAACTCAAAACAGATAGAAGAATTTATAAACTCATTCAAAGCAATTTTAGAAAAAGCTGGAGAGTATTTTGAATTAGTTGAAGGAGAAGATATTGAATTTTGGTATAACTCTGAAAACTACAAAGAAAAATCAGGAACACTTGGTTCATCTTGTATGGCTCAAAAAAGAAATCTATTTGGCATCTATACTCAGAATCAAGATGTTTGTAAAATGTTAATTCTTAAAGAAGATGATAAGATTATAGGTAGAGCTTTAATTTGGAAGTTAGAATCTATAAGAAGCTTAGGTAAACCTGTTGAAGGTGTTGAATATTTTATGGATAGACAATACACTATTAAAGAATCAGACGTTCAAAAGTTTAGAAACTATGCTAAAGAACAAGGTTGGTGTTATAAATCTTATAATAATCATCATAGTTATTCAACTGTTAATATAGACGGTGAAGATAGAAATGTTGGAATGACTATTAAAGTAAAAGATAAAGATTATAACAGATACCCTTATATGGATACATTTAAAAGATATGATGTTAATAATGGTATTCTACATAATGATGATGAACAAGATTCTGATCACGAAGGTCAGTATATCTTAGAGGATACTGGTGGTGGTTATACAGAAATCGAAGGTGGTTATTATTCTGAATGGTATGATAGAAGAATTCCTGAGGACGAATCTGTTTGGTCTGAGCCACTTAATGACCATTTATATGCCGATAGAGCTGTTCAAGTAGAAAGAGGTGGTAGAAGAAGAATAGGTTGGTATCCAGAAGATTATGATGATGTATTTTATGATGAAGATCATGATGAATACTTTCATACAGATGATTCAGTTTATTCTGAAATTGAAGGAAGAAGTCTATATGAAGAAACTGCTGTTTTAGTAGTTGTTGAAATCTTTGGGGATGGAGATGTACCAAGTTCTAGTGATCAATATATGTATGAAGGTGATAGAGATATTAAAGAAATAGATACAGATTGGTTATGGTTTGATAAAATATCTGATAAGTTCAGAGACTGGAGAGAATATCGTTACATTAGTCAAAAATTATTAGTTGTTGATTATAAAGGCAATTATATTCCTAAAGCATTTGCTACTGAAGTTTATAATATAGAACCTAGAGATAATGCTGTTGATATAACAGGAGTTGAATACTTAACTAAAGCAGATTCTTTAGGATTAGGATATAATATTATTGAATCAGAAAAAAGACTAATTGATTGGTTTACTTATACTGAAACTATTTCTGAATATACAGATATTCTTTTAGAAAAATTACCTAAGTTAATTGACAGATATAGTGATGTTTTAAATAATAAAGGTCAGTTACAACTTCCATTCCAAGGTCAAGAAGAACAAGAATATAGAGATAAGATTTCTATGAATATGGCTTTATGTCAAGATAGATTAGAGAATTTAGAAGAAGAAACTTGGAATTAAATTACAATCTTTTCTAAGGCTTTATCACGATTGTATTGCTTAACTTTATCCGAAAAATCATCTTGCGATTAAAAGTTGAATCTTAATATTCTCTGATGTTGATGAACGGTGATAACCATCTATCAATCTATATCTATCATCTTTAACTAAAGCAATACCTCTGATGCCTTGATAATTCTTATCAGAATAATGGTCAAGGCTTTTAGTATTTACTTTTCTATAATGCTCATCCGAGCCAAAGATAATACTATCTCTTTCAACCATTTCAATTGAATATTGACGACCTTGTAAAGCCGGTAAAATGTTACCATACTCTAACATTAGAAGATATTCAATTCTTGGTGTTAAGTCAATTATTGAAAGAGCTTCATTAATTTGGTTCTCAATTTTTTGAGCAACAGAATTCTCTAATAAAACATCATCAATTTCTTGACCATAGTATCCACCACAAACTTGAACTTCCCAATTACTTGGTTCGTATGCCTTGTTGATTCTTAAAATTCTATCAATAGTATAAATATCAATTTCTTTTGAAACACCACCTAATATAGAATTAATAGCAGAGTTTCTTTTTGAAGATAAAGAGTTATCAAAAATAGAGTTATATATTTCGTTACCTATTGAAGGTATGTCAACTGTTACAACATGAGCATTTTCTAAGGTTTCACAACGGCAAATGCCTTCCTCATCACAACCGTGAGCACTACAATCTCTATTAGCGTCATAATCGTAATTAGTGTGATACTTAAAACTTACTCCAACTATCATTTGTTTTTAATTCTTGTTTTGTAGCTTTTACCATCGTCTAATTTCTTATAGATGTAAAACTGGTTATATTTTAACTTCATATAAAGTTCTCTTAAAGAAGAGCCATCTAAGGCATACCAAGTAGTTGGTAGAATTTCCTCCTTAGTAAAAGGGTTCCATCTATTAACTCTATCAATCAATCTTTTACCATCTTTGATAGGTTCATCAAAGTAGTAGAAATGGTCATGTTTTAGAGTAGCTTGTTTTAGCTTTATCTGTTCGTTTATCTTTTCAATTAAATGTCTTTTGATGAAATTCATTTATACAAATTTACCGTTAACAATTCCGTTGTGGTAATATCTGAAGTCGGTAATGTCTTTACCTTCAATTGCCTTCAAATATCCGTTGATAGCTCCAATTATATTTTGACGACCAGAAGTATTATCAGTATGAGCATACCAATCTGGGAAGTGTTTTACATGGTCTAAACAATAGTTGATTAAATAATCAGCCGCATCTTTACCAGTCCACTCTTTACCATCTTTATCTACACAAGCCAAATCATGATCAAATGAAACTAATTCAATTTCGTTAAAATGTTTATTAACAATATCAACAAATTCAAAATAGTCACGAGCAATAGTCCAGTTGTCAGTAGCCATATAATCCAATCCTAAACCCTTAACTGCGTTATGAGCCATTCCTGGAATTCTGATGTCGTCTAAAAATAATTTCATTTTTTTAATTTAAGTACACTCCTTTGTTTGTACAATAAAGGTCTAAATATAATGCTATATTAAACCAAGTTTCAAATTCTTGATTGTCTGTTGACATTTCTAATCTTTCAATTAAAAAGTCAGCCATTGGTTGAGCCCAACTCATAATAAATTTAGCTCTTAGTTCTTTTAATTTTTTCATACGTTATAATTATTGTTAAGAAATTCTTTTTCTATTTTAGTAAGTGAGTCTAACCCCACTTGACTTATTCTATCTAATATAGTATCAATATCTAAATTGTTGTAAATCCAATCATTTAAATCATCAACAAAAAATGAAAATTTCATTGAATCTAATGGTTCTACTTTAACACCAACTTCCGAATCTATATCAAAATTTCCTTTTAAAACATCTTTGGATAAATCAATCAGTTCAAATCTAACTAAATTTTCTGAAAGTACTCCTAAATATCTTTTAACTTCTATTGGTTCAGCTATAGTAAAAAATGTATAAACTCCATCTTCTTCGTAATCAAAAAAAGAATCAGCATTCATATCAGCAATTTTCTCCTTGTCTATGTCAGAAAGCCTGTCATAGTCCTCATTTAAGTCAAATGGTGACTTAGTGAATTTAATTTTGTAAACGCAGTACATAGATTATATATTCACAAATATAATAATTTTTTTTTGTTTTAGAAAATTTAAATTCATGAAACATCATGATATCCTTTATAAACATTATTAATATTATAAATATAATTGTATGGAACAGAAGAAAAGACCAGATAGTTTTGTAGAAAATCGAATGATTAAAGCCTATCCAACGGAAATTGGCGCACCAAAATTTGCTCCGGATAATATCGGTTTATTTAAAATTGAAAAAACTTCTAAGATAAAAAAATACTATTCGTCAAAATTTGAAGAAATGACGAAAGAGTATGAAAAGTTAATGTCTGAAATTAAAATGAATGAAAGACTTTATATGGCTTCTCATAATTTTGAACCAACTTCCGGCGAAATTTATCATTTATACAAAAAGGAATCCGGTGAAGAATTCCTTTCTTTAATATCTCCAGACCAATGGAAAAAATTTGAGTTTGTCGGCTCTTATAAATTTTTATCAGACGGAAGATGGGAGGTATCTTAACCTACCCATCCTTCTTTCAAACTTACAGTTTTATTGAAACTTTTACCGTCAGTATCTAAAATATAATACCCTTTTCTCATCATTTGAACAGGCTCCTTGACGTTTAAAACGTGAGGTTCAAGGATTGCCTTGTCGTTAATAATAAGTGAATCTGGATTGATATAATTGATAAAATCATCTTCATTTTTATCAGGTGATTCATCATTAAATAATCTATCATATTCATTTACATTTATTCTAACTCCGTGTTCAGCAGATACCCAGTGAATAGTTCCTTTAATCTTTCTTTCAAAAGTCATACCCGATCTTGTTAAAGGATCATAAGTACATCTGATCTCAATAATTTCCCCTAATTCATTCTTGATAACTTCATTAGCCTTAATAACATAAGCACCTTTTAATCTTACTTCACTGCCTAATTTTAATCTGTGGAATTTGTTATTGGCTTCTTCTCTGAAATCTTCCGCCTCAATAAATAATTCACCACTAAAAGGAATCATTCTCACTCCAGCACTTTCATCACCAGGATTATTTTCAACTTCAACCATTTCAGTTCCCATATCCCAATTAGTAATAACTAACTTAATCGGATACATGACACCCATTAGTCTATTAGCAACAACATTCAAATCAGTTCTTAAACATTCTTCTAAAAGTAAGTAAGAAACAACTGATTCTTTTCTTGTAACAGAAATTCTATCACAAAAATCTTTAATAGCATTTGGTGTAAAACCTCTTCTTCTTAAACCTGATATAGTTGGCATTCTTGGATCATCCCATCCTGTAACATAAGATTCTTCTACAAGTCTTTTTAACTTTCTCTTTGACATAACTGTATAGTCAATGTTCAAACGAGCAAACTCAGTTTCTTCTGGTAATGAATTTTCTAAATCACAATTTTCTAATACCCACATATATAAAGGTCTATGAACTTCAAATTCTAAAGTACAAAGTGAATCAGTGATACCTTCTTTATAATCAGATAAAGGATGAGCAAAGTCATACATTGGATAAATCTTCCAAGTATCACCAGTTCTGTGATGTGACTTAGAGATTATTCTATAAATAACTGGATCTCTTAAAATCATATTTGGAGAAGTCATATCAATGTTAGCTCTCAAGATTTTAGAACCTTCGGTGAATTCACCTAATCTCATTCTATTAAATAAGTCTAAGTTTTCTTCTACTGATCTAGATTTGTAAGGTGAGTCTTTACCAACTGAAGTTGGAGTTCCTTTCATTAAAGCAATTTCTTCAGATGTTGAATCATCAACATAAGCTAAGCCTTTTTTAATTAAAGTAATCGCACAATTGTAAAGAAAGTCAAAATAATCAGATGTATAGAAAATATTAGCTGGTTTGTAACCAAGCCATTCTATATCTTTTACAATTGATTCTACATAGTGAGTATCTTCAGTAGTTGGATTTGTATCATCGAACCTTAGATTACAAGGTCTATTATACTTTTCAGCTAATCCAAAATTAAGTATAATGGATTTAGCGTGACCAATATGTAAGTAACCATTTGGTTCTGGTGGAAATCTTAATGTTAATTTATCAAGATTATTTTTGTCTAATATTTTATCTTCAATGAAATTCATAATTTTTATATTTTTTAGTTGTCTCGCTAGGATTCGAACCTAGACTAGAAGAGTCAAAATCTTCTGTGCTGCCGTTACACTACGAGACATTGTTGTTGCTCCACTTGGACTCGAACCAAGCTCATCTGTTTCAAAGACAGATATGATCACCCATATACTATGGAGCAATAAAAAAACCCTATTCAATCAGATTGAATAGGGTTTGTAAAGTTTTAACAATACGATACCGTTATCAATCTGTTCGATTAATTTGTTGTTGTTGGTATTGTGATGTTGTTTTCATAATTCTATTTATTAATATTTTGTTTCTTTGTCGAGATGGCAGGATTCGAACCTGCGAGTTCTCCTGCTCCCAAAGCAGGCGGGGTAACCGGACTCCCCAACATCTCGTTTTGCGGTCCCACGGAGAATCGAACTCCGAACTTCGCCGTGCAGGGCGACATTATAGCCGTTTAACTACAGGACCAATTTGCGGACGTGACGGGAGTTGAACCCGCTCCGAACTGCGTGACAGGCAGACATCTTAACCGTTTGACCTCACATCCGTATTTGAGAATTCTTTTACTCTATTCTCTAAAGAGTATTTTGTCGGGTAGGTCGGAATCGAACCGACTAACTGAAGCCTCCAGAGCCCCCGTGCTTAAAACCTTAGTCACTACCCGTTTTTTACTAAAAACAAAAAACCCAGTTAATCTTTCGACTAACTGGGTAATGTTTCATAGTTAAATATTTTCTTAACTTAAAACCACATAGTTAGCCCCTTTCGTATCAGGATCCTGATCGATTACAACTTGTGGTTGCGGGTTAACGATATTTAAGTTTAAGTTTTTCATTTCAGTATATATTAAAAAGGATTTCTTCCTTTTGTTCTTATTTTATACAAATATACAACAAAGTTTTAATTTGTCAAATATTTTTTATTTTTATTTGAAATTTTCTTTTGATTTGAAATCTAATATTTCAATATTAAAAGGTGTTAATTTTCTACCTAGTTCTTCAACTATAGTAAGTATTTCTCTTTCATTATAAACAGTAATGTTAAAATGAGCAACAGCATCTATTTCAACAGCACCATCTTCTAACTCAGCAACAGTTCCTTCATCAAGAATATTAACTTCAACAGACTCTTGGTCGTAAAACAACTCACTAACTTTAGATAAACCTAAGATTATTTTATCTTCAGTGATATCTTCACCTCTTAATAATATGTCAATATTATAAGATTCTTTTGGTTCAGAATATCTGAATCCTACGGTTCTTTGATATTCATTTATTGATTGTAAATATTTCATAGATTATATATTAATTTTTAAAACAAAAAACCCTCAGATAAAAATCTAAGGGCTTTAATTCTTTAGTACTAAAAATATATTAAGAGTTAACTGTTACATTAACTGCGCTTAATCCTTTTTTACCTTCTGTTACTTCAAAGTTAACTGAATCGTTTTCTCTGATTTCATCGTTTAGTCCTGTAGCGTGTACAAACACGTCCGTTCCGTTTTCGTCTGTGATGAAACCAAATCCTTTAGCTTCATTGTAGAACTTTACTGTTCCTGTTTTCATTCTTTTATTCTTGTTTATTTTTATTTTTTGGTATTATTACCACTTGTTATATACTTAATTAAAATTTAGTTTATTATTTTTTCAGTAAATTCCTTTACCAAAAGAATCATGTTTAATTGAATCTTTACAAGATTCATCCCAAATTAAAAGTGGTATACAACTTGTATTTTTAGATATTAACTCACACTCTTCTGGAACATCATCAAAGTGTATATCTATTTCTAATTCTTTTATTTTTCTCCACTTCCAACTACCTTCAGTGAAATAAATATTTTCATCAGGTATTCTCAATCGATTAGCAACTGAATAAAGATCTCTATTATGATTTCTACCTTCACATCTAGCAGTGATGATAAATATATCCGAATATTCAGTTGAGTTTATTAATAAACTAGCCTTACGTTGGATGATAGTCTCACCTAACGTACAATCAAAATCAAAACTTATTCTTAATGGTTTCATTAGTTTATACCTAAGTCATTTAATATTTTATCTCTTAATTTAGAAATATCATGAATAGCATAAACTGAATTTCTTGTAATTAGAATATTATCATCTATTATTTTATTAACAGTTGATGTGTACCAATTTACTACACCATAAGACTCACCTATCTTTGGTTCTTTATTTTGTATTCCTTTTAATGTATTAGATGGTTTATCAAATCTAGAAAATCTATCAGGACGATCACTTGGTGTTCCAACAATAGATTGTTGAGTTTTTAGATATTTATATTCATCCCCACATTTTTCTTTTAGAATAGAAACATAGTGGTCAAAAATAGTACCACCATCAAAGACAACCATAATAGTATCTCTACCTTCAGTTGGTATAATAGAACCTATCTTTAATATTTCAACTTCTTTATTCAATGATTTTATTTATTTTATTTTTAAATATCTTTTACCTAAGATATCAATCTTTTCATAATTTTTTTCAGTTTGAGCTTTTTTAAACTCATTAAAGACTTTTCTTTTTAACTTTCTCTTTTTAATAAATGTAAACATACAATCAATATTAAAAGAGCCGGTTTCCCGGCTCATATTAGTCAAAGTCAGCGTAGCCTCTGTACAAGTCTTCGCCTCTTGTTTGTTCTTGGTCTCTTTGATAAGCAACTGTGTTGTAGTAGTTATCTAAACTATCAGAACCTAAGTCGTCACCTTTTGAGTAATCCAATTCTGGTAAGTACTCTAACAAGTCGTTACGGTTACACTCTGTTGTGTGGTTACCAGCATCTTGTTTATAATCAACTTTCAACTTGAAACCATCCCACTCACAAGAGTTGTATTGTAAATCTAAAGATTTTAATAAGTTATTAATAATCATTGATTCATAATCAACACGTTCTTTACACAAGTCAACTGATACAACTTTCTTAGTTAAAGAATCAATCTCTACATTAGAAACGTAGTTGTATTTTTTATCGTGGAACCAAACTTTATCAGTTCTAGGCTCATATTTTTTAGTGATGTTATTATTCCATCTTGATGCGCCTACACCACCACCTGAGTAATAATCATCCCATTCATCCCATCCGTATCCACCACCGTATGATTTGTATTCAGTTTTAGAAGGATCTCTATCAACAGGTAAACCATTCCAATCAACTAATAAACAAGCCTCAGCCAATTTGGTCAAGTGTTCGATATCTTGTTGTTCTGAGAATGTGTGTTCTGATCGATAACCTACAGAGATATTAGTACACTCAGAATAGATTTTAATAAATTGAACAGAGTCAGTTAAGATACCAGTTGGGTCATTTTTGTATGAGAAAGAATCATCGGCCAAGTTTAATTGTTTTGATAAAGCCTCACCAAAAACATCTGAACAACATCTTTGAGAAGATTGGAAAGTAATAACTGAATCATTACCTCTACGGTCAAATGAAATTACTTTGTTGATACCTTCAATCTTTTGGTCTTTCTGAACATTGGCAACTTTTCTTGAACCAACACAACCAACTTCTTCACCTAAGAAAAAGTAGTAAAGTCCTGGTATTTTGTTTTCAATCATATAAAGCATAATTGTTACACCAGCTTTATCATCTGCTCCTAAAATTGATTTACCATCAGTCTTGATAATCTTACCGTCAAAAACGTGATTAACTTGAGTAAGTGCTGATGTAGCAGTATCTAAGTGAGAAGTAAACATTACATCGCTCTCACCAATCTTGATAAATAAGTTACCAAACTCGTCTTTTTGTAATTCTGAATTTAACAAAGGAAAAACATCTTCCTCAGTTCCGTGAGGGTATGTTCTACTTGTTAGTTCTAGAAATTTATCTTTAATGTTCATCTTGTCTATAGTTTTTTTCTACTTATATACAAATATACGGAGGTTATCCACAATATCCAAATTTATTAAGAATTAATTTAAATAATATCTGAAATTACTTTTTTAATATATAAGTTATGTCTCAACAAATAGTTTCAAATTTAGAAAATGGTACTCTTCTTATATCGGATAAGTTTGATATAAACGCATCAGTAAATGCTGTTGATGCGACTCCATATTTTAATACAGTTGAATCAGAATACATAATTAGTTTTGTAAATTTACAAAATGTTAGTCAATTAACCAATTTTAAATATGATACTTTAGGTTTAACAGATACAAGATTCTTAAAAAATTATTATCGTATTTCTAGAGATGGTAATGCTTGGACTGATTGGTTAGACCTTAAAAGAAACATTGATAACTTTCCCACAGTTGATCCAAGAGATCCTTTATACTTAGATATTAAATGGGTTAGAGGCGGTTCTTCTCAAGTTGGTGCTATTAGAATATTAGAATATTCAATTAATGGTACTTTAGAAAGAACAATGTTTGAAAGTGCGGGCGACGGTATTAGTACTGTTAATTTAACACCAGGTGAAAATACAATTTGGTCAGCACCTTTTATTTATAAAGTATTTGACATAACTGATGTAGAAGTAATAGCACCGACAAGTCTTACAGGTGTTGATATTAAATATAGATTCTCTCAAGATAATTCAAGAACATGGTCTAATTGGGAACCATTCACAAAAGAAAACATAAGTACAACTAGAATTAATCCAATTAGATTTTTTCAAATTGAATACTCTATTACTAATAATACATCATCTACTGTAGGAATACAAGATATTAACTTAATAGGTGATTTTCAAAATGTAAGTAAAGATTATTTCAAAACTAATTTATATGGTATTAGAGAATGTTGTCAATCAAACTTAACCGGATATACTGATGCTAGTGGTAATTTTGTACCAGCTAATAATACAAACGGTTCTGGAAATGGAGTTGGTGGTGGTATATCAAACTCAGGTGGTGCTTGTGATACAACGGGTGCTGGTTCTACGCTACCTCAAATGAATGATCAAGATAAAGCAAATTTATTTAACCCATACAAACAAAATACAGCTATGGATTTATTGAATAAATTAAGTGCTGATGCTGAACAAGTATTTGGACATAAAGTTATTTACTTTGTTACTGATCCTGATAAAAGAGGTCAAGACCACACCATGCATGAATATCAATTATATAATGTTGTTTGTGAAGGTAATATTAAAGTATCGGTTGATGGTAATAACTTCCCAGATTCTCAAATTGTAATGAATCAATTTGATTTAAGTCTTTTTGAATCTATGAATGTTCATATAACAAAAAAACAATTTAAGGAAATATTTGGACCACAGAGAAGACCTTCTAAAGAAGACTTCTTATATTTCTGTGATGTTAATAGAATGTTCCAAGTTGACCACGCTCAACAATTTAGAAATTTTAATAACTCAGCAATTTACTACAAACTTGTTCTGAAAAAATACACTCAGAAAGCCAATGTCAAAGCTGGTACTCAAGAGATTCAAAACAAGTTACAACAACTTACTAAGAATTCTACTATCAATGAATTATTTGGAATCGAAAATGCTCAAGATAAAGCTTCAATTGCTAACAAGGACCAATTTGCTCCTTTAACAAAAGAAACTATTAGATTAGAATACAAAGCCACAATTGATAAAGAATTAATTGAAAACTCTTCAACTATTATTAGTAAAGCTCATTATGATCTTTCATCTGTTGATTATGGACAAGTCGCTGTTAAATATAAAAACTTTGATCCTTTATTAAGAGTATCTGATAACATTGGATATCAAATTTGGTTTAAAATTAATAACTATATTACTAATGAGGTTTATAACTTCATGGATTACTATGATGCTACTAACTCATTAGGTTGGAAAGTTGATTTATCAAATGATGCTATTCAAGTTAAATTAAACTCAGATACTTATACTTATGATTTAATGGGTTATCCATCAGACCAAAATATGGCATTTGAAGAAGATGTTTGGTATTGCTATGTTCTTAATGTAGATCAAAGAAATAGAAAACTAGAACATCATGTTTATAAGAGAAATGTTGATGATGAAAATGATGCTGCTAGCTTATCCTCTACAATACTTAGAAAAGTTTATCAAGGTTCACAAGATATCACACCTATCACTTATCAAATTGAACGTAATGTTACTTGTCAAATTCTTGCTTCTGATATGTCAGTTACTAACATTAGATTATTTATGGAAACTATTCCGGCTAACCAACATAATAAAATATGTAATCAATATATTATTAGAGACGATTCTAAATATCTTGTCTTCGCAGATAATGCCACTACAAGATTATATCTTCCGAAATTCCCACTATATGAATAATATAAAAAAACCTCTGAGAAATCAGAGGTTTTTTCTTTTAAGCCATTACTACAATCGAGTTGTTAATTCTCAACTTAGTTTGGTCTTTACCTAAAATTGACATTGTTGTCATTAAGTCCGGACCCGCAATACCAGATACTAAAGCCATTCTTAAACCAGGCATTACTTTACCCATCTTAACACCTAAATCATTACAGATTGCTGAGATAGTGTCTTTGATTGAGTTCGTATCATCAAAGTTGATTGTATCAATCTTATTGATGAAGTCTGACATAACTTTTGTATAGTTATCATCTAACTTACTTCTATCATCGATAGTTGGTAAATCAAAGAACAATTTAACAATTTTGTTTAAGTCAGTTTTGAAGTCAGCTCTATCTTTAGCCAATGAAACAATAGCATCTAACTTATCATCAGAGTATCTATCATCAACTACATGGACATAAGGCATTAAGTCTTTATTGTCTGTTAATTTAAGATATTGTGAGTTCATCCACTTTGCTTTATCCATATCGAAACGAGCCCCAGCCTTGTGAACTCTATCTAAAGAGAATGAGTTAATCATATCATCCATAGACATAATTTCAACTTCAGCACCTGGATTCCAACCAATTAAGGCAAGATAGTTCATAAATGCTTTTGGGTCAAAACCTAAATCTTTCCAACCATCATTGTAAACACCGTTTTCGTCAGTGTAACCAAGTGGCGCAATTGGAATACCATACTTCATAGCAGTTCTCTTAGACAACTTACCTTTACCATCTGGATTCATAATTAAAGGTAGATGAGCGAATGTTGGAACATCCCAACCAAAAGCCTTGTAAAGAATAACATGGAAAGGAGTTGAGTTTACCCACTCGTTACCTCTAAGAACGTGAGTAACACCCATATCGTGGTCGTCACAAACATTACAAAGGTGGTAAGAACCAATACCATTTGACTTAATCAAAACTTTATCATCTAAAGTATTAGTACTGATTGTGATATCTCCTAAAATAGCATCGTTGATTACAACATCAACATCTGGAGTTACAGCAAAACGAATAACATAGTTACCTGTAGCAATAGCCGCATCAACATCCGATTTAGTCATTGTTAATGAGTTCTTCATAGTCATACGAGTTGTAGCATCGTATTTGAAGTTAGGAATTGTTTTATGAGCCAAGTCTAAATCATCTTTAGAATCAAAAGCATAATAAGCAAATTCGTTATCTAATAAAAATTTAACTTTATCAGAATAATCTCTTGTTGATTGAGTGAAAGAGCCGATAGAAGGATCTGGGTTCCAATAAGAACCATCTGGTACTATACCAAGCCAATCACACATATCTTTGAAATATGTTAGAAACGAAGCCGTATAACGGTCTCTGTCGGTGTCTTCCAATCTCACAAAGAATTTACCACCACTTTTCTTAGCAAGAAAGTAGTTATATAATAGTGTTCTTACATTACCAATATGAGCAAAAGGTCCAGTTGGTGAGGGTGCGATTCTTGTTACGATGTTTTTCATTTTACAAATTTAAGAAAAAAGTGTTTAATATCAAAATTTATTTTAGTCTTCGATTAGTAGTCCAATTATGATGTACCAAAGTAAAGCCCATCCAGTATGAAAGAACCAGATTATGAAAAATAATCTAATCCAAAACCGGTCAATACCGGTTTTATTTTGTAATCTTGTACAAGTACTCATATTTATATTTTTGAATTAAGATACAAATATAGATAAATGGATTTATAAAAACAAATATATACATTATGAAATACTTAAAAAGATTTAATGAAGATGTTGAAGCTACTATTAAACCAAATGGAACTATAAGTGCTAATATTAATCCTAAGACAAATCATATTAATACTATTTATGATAAAAGATGGGAACAACATTTACCAGAGTATTTCACAATCAACTATCACGGAAAACTATTCAAGTTTAAGAAAGATAACATAATGTTACATTCTGATATGGTTCAGATAACTTATGCTTCTACACCACTTAATAGTGATGAACAAGGTGAAATTTGGGGCACACCAGATACTTTAGAATTCGATATTTACTTTGCTAAGGAAGATAACATAGTATTAAATGTTGATATTACTTATGGTGATTCTATGGCTTGTGAATTTTCTGTTGAAGCTCCTAATAAAATAAAAGTGATAGAATATACATCCTATCACTCTAAATTTGATCCAAGCAATACTGTATTTGCTTTAGTAGATGAATCTCTACAATCCTTCATAAACTTTCTAAATATGTTTTCAGGAATGAAACTTAAAAAAGAAGATTTTAAGTTTTTGGACCAAAATGACAATTACACACCTAACTAAGATATCCATCTTATCATATACTTTGAATCCATTAAGTATTCAAAATCAGCATCACCCATATCTGATACTGGAACCTCAAATCTAATTTCAACTGGTTCACTTTCAGATTCGATAATTGTTAAGTAATAAGCTACTTCTTTTCTGATAAACTTAAATGTAGCCTTTGGGTTTTGTTTATACAGAGCTTTTTTAATTTCATTCTTTTCCATTTTTATTGGCTTTTTTATCGAGTATCAGAAGAGAGACTTGAACTCTCATACCATTAGGCGCTGGCTTTTGAAACCAGTGTGTATACCATTCCACCATTCTGACATTTGTACCGTGTATGAGGTTCGAACTCACTTAACCCACCTTATGAGAGTAGGCTCTTTTCCACTAAGCCACGGCATTTGTACCCAAAGAGAGACTCGAACTCTCACGCCTTGCGGCACCGGCTTCTTAGACCGGAGTGTCTACCATTCCACCATCTGGGCATCTGAGCAATCATCCGGAGTCGAACCGGAGTCTCCACCGTACCAAGGTGGTGTAATCACCGACTATACGATAACTGCTTGTTGTAGCGGGGGCAGGATTCGAACCTGACGTGTCACTTGCGCAACCCTGGGTTATGAGCCCAGTGAGTTTGACCTCTACTCTACCCCGCGATATTTGTAGTGAACTTTCGTTTCACTTCAGTACCTGGAGAGGGACTCGAACCCTCACGCCCTTTTGGGGCAAGGGATTTTAAGTCCCTCGTGTCTACCGTTCCACCACCCAGGCAGGTGATTTATTTTGAGCCGATGGAGGGACTCGAACCCCCGTTGGACTATTCGTCTCTGGTTTACAAAACCAGTGCTGTCGCCACTGAGCCACATCGGCATATAATGGAGGAAAGTCTAAAGAGTGATTTTACTGAAGGACTTGAACCTTCAAAAGTTTGTTTTTAAGACAAATGTGTATACCATTTCACGAAGTAACACTCTTAATCACCATCCATTATTTTGTTGCCTTGGTGGGTAACGATCCCACTACCTCTTCCATGTCAAGGAAGTGCTCTCCCATTGAGCTACAAGGCAATTTTGACAGTAGGGTGGGAATCGAACCCACCTTCCCAATCCGAACTAAATGACATTTTCTAGAATATCAAATAATCAAGTTTGGTTTTTAACCCGGACCAGTTCTTTATGTGGCTTCTCTAGAAGTTACCACCTAATATAGGGTCCTACTGATTTGAGCTTCTTACCGGTAACGATCCGATTTCTCTAGTTTACAAGACTAGCGCATCACCATTAATGCTTAAGAAGCGTTTGAGGTACTGACTGGGCTCGAACCAGTGTGACAGATTTTGCAGATCTGTGCCTCTCGTCTTTCGACACCACTCGGCCACAGTACCATTTGTTGGAATAGTAGGACTCGAACCTACAACCTTTCGCGTATCAGGCGAATGCTCTAACCAGTTGAGCTATATTCCAATTTTGTAGTCCCGGTCGGTTACGATCCGACTCCCTCCACTATGTAACAGTGGCGCTCCCCCGATTGAGCTACAGGACTATCTTGCTGATGAGGTGGGACTCGAACCCACGGTGGACTTTAATGTCGTCTGGTTAACAGCCAGGTCCTTTCGCCGCTCAGGACACCCATCAATTTGTACCGAAGGTGGGACTCGAACCCACACACCCTTTCGGGTACTAGCTCCTAAGGCTAGCGTGTCTACCATTCCACCACTTCGGCATTTTTGCTCCCCGACCAGGATTCGAACCTGGGACCTAACGATTAACAGTCGTTTGCTCTACCGCTGAGCTATCGAGGAATATTTGTAGTCTCCACGGGATTCGAACCCATATTCTCGCTTTAGAAGAGCGATGTCCTATCCAGTTGGACGAGGAAACCATTTTGTCGGTAGGGTGGGATTTGAACCCACGTTGTGATTTCTCACCTAGTGTATCAGACTAGTCCCTGAAGACCGCTCGGGTACCTACCGTTGTTTTAAGAGCATAAAAAAACCCTCAGATTTTGTGTCTGAGGGTTTCGAGTATTCTTTATTAAAATTTGTTATATTAACTAACAAATCGTTTAGATATGACGAAGCCCTCAGACGGTCTAATACATAACGTATTATTCACCACTGTCAGTGTATTCATGTTCATATTTAAATTCATTGTTTTCATTATAGTATATATTAAAAGTTTTTTGTTCCTTTTGACTTATTTTATACAAATATAGATAAAAGTTTTAATTTCACCTAATTTTTTTATAAAATAATTGAAAGTTGTATCTGAATCGTTGCCTCTCTCAATTGTTTTACAAATATATGGAGGTATTTTTAAACTACCAAATTTTATTATAATCCAAATTTTGATTTCTGAGCATTAAAGTTCTGAAGTATTTCAGTTTCTGATAACAATCTGTTATATACCATAATATTATATATTCCACCTATAAACCTCCAACCCCATACATAACCAAAAACAAAGCCTGTTATAAAATCAGTATTAGTTCCATCATAAATAGAACCAGTAACATTAGTCGCATTATGTTGACCGACATAAGATCCATTTACATAATATTTTGTTAAAACACCACTGGTTCTATCAATTGTAAATGTTCTCATGTAAACTGTTGATTCAGCTACTGAATGACTAATAAATCCGTTTGAAAGATTAGTTCCATCACAAGACCTAATTTCTATACTGGTTGTTGATGATCCATGACCAGCTGACCATCCTTTTTGTGACGCACTTGTTACAGTAGAATTGACATATATAGGACATCTACTTCTTGGATAAACAACATTATCTGATTTTACTATTAGAGTGATGGTAAAACTATTATTTGAAAAATAAGATTGTAAATTTGAGGATGGAGGAATTCGTATGTACTCATCACCTCCGTCCATATAAATTTCACCACTATTAGTATTATTGAATTGAAGTCCGTTAACTAGTGAGGCATTATTTTCATTTCCACTTAAATCATACCAAGTTGTTCCATTTTTTGGATAAGAAGAAACAAATCCAGCATCTAAATTTAATACTAAACCATCTGTTTTAATACCTTCATAATCTCTATTCAAAACCATTTTATCGGTTTGTGTTAAAAACCAAGATAAACATTCCCCAACAGTTGTATAAGTAGTACTAGCAATTCTATTTGTTAAGCTAATTAACTCCGAATCGTTAGCAGCAACATAGATACTAGGACCTTGACTGGCTTTATTAAGATAAATTGTATAACCACCAACCGGAGGAGTTATGCCATTCCAATAATCACTTGTTGGAGTATTTCCCTTTGGATCATCACCTGTTCCAATGAAAAAGTTTCCTCTTTTCAAAGCTTTTGATTGTACAGATAAATTATATTTTATTGGATTTGGCATTTTATTTTATATCGTTTGTGATGTATCAGTCCAATCAGATGTTGATAAGATTGTTAATATCTCACTATATGTATATGGACCTTCTTTAGTTGTTAAATTAGAAACACAAGTAGGTGTAGTACCTTCCCATTTAACAAATGTTTTTGTTAAATCTACTGATTTTCTAACTGTATCTGCTGATGTTTCTAATACTTGTGTGAAATCAATTTGATTTAATTCACTCACATTAAATATCATAAAGTTTCTTTCTGTATATTCCATAGTTTTTATTATTTTTTATAATCCAAATCTTGAGGATTGAGCTTGATAATTTTGTTTTACTTCTGATGACGAAAGTTCCTTGTTATAAATCTTCATTGATCCCATTTTACCTTTTGTTCTATCCCAGGAACCACTAAAATATAAATTATCACTTGAATAATTTATTGTACCATCAACTATCTGTGTTCCAGCTAGAGAACCATTTATGTAAATATTTTGTACATTTGTTGTTGTATTATATGTACATGCTATATGAGTAGTACTTCCATATGTAATAGTACCTGCTGTCATATATTGTCCAGGTAAACCATTAAGACCCCAAGATAAACTTCCACCTGGATTATTTACCTCAACAGTGAATCCGTACCAAGTAGTGAACATTACATGTCTACCTGAACTTTCAGAATCTAAATTAACCCAAAAGTCCACAGATAAAGATTGATTTTTATAATCAGCATCATGAGGAAATGAAATTTCATCGTTTGATCCATCAAAAATAAACCAGTTTCCGCTTCCGTATGTACCATTATTTAATGTACCTGAGGTAACATTACCAGTTAAATCATAAGCAGTTATAGAACCTGGTTCATATGAGACGATATTACCTGCGTCAACGGCAAAAACCAAACCACTAGTTACTATTGGTCCTTTATAATAGTTTTGAAGAATTTCAGACGCAGATAAAGTTCTATCATATACCGACACCATTGAAACATAACCATTAAACGGGTACCAAGTTGATGTATTCCTACCATCACCAACTGTGTAAGTATAACTGAGATTATTTTGAGTTCCGGGAAATGAACCACTACTAACTAAAGATCCGTTAATATACATTTTCATTGTGGTATTTGGGTTATTATATTCAGTTGTGAAACATGTAAAATACCAAACATTATCTAAGTAGGTTAATGGTGAATATAAATTTACTTGTGTACCACCGACTTGATTTGAGAAGTGAAAAAGCCCAGTTGATCTAAATGAAAAATATGGTAAAAATCTACCCATAAACATATTGAAGACATTGCCTGATGATGTTCTTTTAATCCACGCCATCCAAGTTTGAGTGTTAGTATATGATATGTTTGTTGAGCCTGTAGCCATATCATCAACACCATCAAACATAATACTGCCTCCATTTGAACTATTAAAAGTCGAGCCATTTACTAATGTTACATTATTACTTCCACTTATATCATACCAAGTTGTTCCACTTTTTGGATATGAAGATACAAATCCAGCATCTAAACTAAAAGCTAATCCATCGGTTACAATAGGCTCATAGTCTTTATTCAAAACCATTTTATCTGTTTGTGTAGAAAACCAAGATAAACATTCTCCAACAGTTGTATAACTAGTACTAGCAATTCTATTTGTTAAACTAATTAACTCTGAATCATTGGCAGCAACATATATACTCGGTCCTTGACTAGCTTTATTAAGATAGATTGTATAACCACCAACCGGAGGAGTTATGCCATTCCAATAATCACTTATTGGAGTATCTCCCTTTGGATCATCACCTGTTCCAATGAAAAAGTTTCCTCTTTTCAAAGCCTTTGATTGTGCGGAAACACTGTACTTTATTGGATTTGGCATTAAAGTAAATAGTTAATTTTTTAAGCCGCAGGAGCCGGAGCCGCAGGAGATTCACCACCTTCTGGTTTAGCACCTGGCTTAGCACCTTCTTCACCGTGACCTTCTTCACCGTGACCACCGAATAAATGTTTGAATTCAACAATTAATTGATATAAAGTCATTGCCGCACAGAAAGCACCAAAGATAGTAAGTAAAACTTTCATACCAGAAACTTCTGATAAGAAAAGACCAACCACTTCAAATATATGAGCGAAAGCTTCAGGCATTTTATGTCCTACTAAAGAGAACTCAGTAACTAAAGCTGGTATACCAGCAACAATACCACCTAATACCAAGAATTCAAATACACCTGGTCCTTTAAGATATTTAGACGCAGCAGATACACCTTTAAGTACATTAGATGTTATAAATTTAGCAGCAACTTCTAAAGCCTTAACAACTGGTGATAAAACTAATCCAACTATTTTTAAGATTAATTTAAGCCACCAAACAGCTTTGCCTTTTTCTGGCGGTGTAGCTTGCTCCATATCTAAGAACCATTTAGCAAATCCACCCCAAACTTTAGCACCTGTACTTTGAGATTTACCAACGATATCAGTTTTAGGTTTAGAGAATTCATTACCTTCTTTATCTTTGAAGAAGATATTATCTCCTTCTATTTTAACGATCTCTTTTTCAACTTCTTCACCGTTATCTCTTTTGTATTTTACTTTATCACCTACTTTATATTCTACTTTAGCTTCTTCAGCCTCGGTAATATAGAAAGCACTAAGAATATCATGATTTTGAGATTCTGCTTTTAATTCATTTTCTAATTCACCAACTTGACTTTCAGCATCAGCAATAACTCCATCATCAGAAGTATCAATACTACCAGTTAATAAACCAGCAGCAACAGTCATTTTCAAATGGTCATAAGTAGCTTTTAACTCATCAATTTCATTTTTTAAAACTTTTGGTTCTGGTTTCTTTTGATCTAAAATAGATTTTACTTTAGCAGGAAATTCAGTTTTAACTTTATCTTTTAAAGCCGTTGATTTAGTAACAATAGAGTTACCTAAAGATTTGAACATATTTTTAATGAAGTCAGCAATACCAGAAACTAGATTTTTAATATTGTCTTTAATAATAGTGATTTTAGATTTTACTTTATCCCAAACTTTACCACCTACTTCTTTGGCTTTATCCCAAACAGCACCTAATGTATCACCTAACCAACCTTCGTTAACTAAATCAACTTTATTACTCATCAAGTTTTCTTTGATGAATGCTTTTTCTTCAGTTGTAAATACTGATGAGTTTAATGATAAGTCCCAGAAACTAATTGAAAAATCATTTAAAACTTGTTTTTCAACAATACTTAAACTTTTGTCAATGTTGATATTAACATCGTTAAATGCTTGGTTCATAAAACTTTCATATCTCTTTAAATATTTCATACTATTTGGTAATCTTTTTTGTTATCTTATATATTAAGATTGAGAATTATTTTTTTGTTGAGCTTGTTGCTGTAACTTTCTGGCTCTGTAGCCCTCCAAGTCTCTCTCAATAAACTTTCGTAATCTCATAGAAATGTTGATAGAGTTTTCGTCACAAAATTCACGGTATTCATTTAGTAGTTTCTCAGGAATTCTCAGGGAAAACATTTTATCCTTTTTTGGCATTTTAATATTTATATTTTTGTACAGTATATATAAATGTATATACAGCCCATAAAAAAACCCATCTAAATAATTAGATGGGTCTTCTTTATTTTATTGTGTCTAACAATTATTCTTCTTCGTCTCTTTGATTATCTTGTTTATAGATACCTTTTTCAATTAAATGTTGAGTAAATACTTCTTGAGTTACTTCAACATCTTCTCCAAGTTTCTCTTGGATTTCCATATAAATTTCTTTTATTTTTCCCATAGTGATTTTGTTTTAGAATACAAAGATAAGAAAAATAATTTGAGTAAGAAAATATAATATATAGATTTATGAAATTTCTTAAAAGATTTGAAGGTGTTGATGATATTGATAAATTATCAGGATGGGTTAATGTAAAGATAGATGAACAACTGTATATCAGAATGGCTAAATATGTAACAGCTTTAGATACTTTAATGCCTAGAGTTAAAGATAGATATGATCTTTATAAAAAGATTGAAATGTTATCAAATATTGATAAACACATTCAAAATAATGATGTTGATATTCAAACAAAAATATCTATTATTACTTTACTTCAATATCTAAATGAAATTAAAGAACAATTTAATCCATCTACATCAGGATTCTTATTAGAAGGATTCTTAGCAACTCTAATTCACGGTGTTAAAATTGGTGACTATGGTGCTTCAGATATTAGTTCATCTTATAGTGAGCTAGATGCTGTTCAATTTGAAACTGAATCAGGTAGAGGAGTTAAAAAATTAGATTATCAAATCAAACTTTATAAAAATAAAGGAAATATTAAAATCAACTGGAAAAAGAAATGTGACTATTACGTTATTTGCTTAAAGAATGAAGATAAAACAATTGATGTTCATATTCTAAGTATTAATCCATTGGATAGAGATAGTTATATTGGTAATTATCTTGTTGTTCCAAGAGGTATGACAGATGCTGATTATATACTCGCTTTAGATAATATCACAGATCACGTTAATTTAAATACTAATAAACTTTATACAAAGAAACATAAATTTCTAATCAAATTAGATGTTGCTTCTAACACCATTGAAAGATTAATTACATCTTGTGGTGATAATATTAAGCAGTCAATTGCTAAAGTTTATACTAGCCTATCAGAATTACATTATGATGTTGACTCATTAGTTACCGGTTATGATAAAAACAAACGTAGAATAACTGTTGATTTAGCAAAGAGTAATGCTGATCTAACAATAGGAAGAATAACAACAGATATTACTGATCTAAGAGGTAATTTCTAATCTTCCTCATTCTAATAAACCTTCTTATTATTTTATACTGATGCTTTCTCAGATTCATTATTCATATATTCTCTAATTAGAAATTCAATAAGTTTGGACTTATCCAATAACTTATCATCTATGTGCTTCTCAAATTGTTCATATAAATCAGGATCTATTGTGAAGAATACCTTAACTTTTCTCTTGTTTTTCATATAACTTATATATTAATTAATAATGGTTGTTTAGTAGAAAAAGTAGAAAAAGTAGAAAACCATTTTTAAAATTTAATATATAAAAGAAAATAAATAAATAAAATGAATTTTAATAATCCATATAATAACAAAGAAAAGAAAGAAAACGGAGTTTTTTATACACCAGAAGATATATCTGAGTTTATGTCAGGTAAGAGTAAATTATTTGATGATGGTAAAGGAGTGTGGTTAGATCCATGTTGTGGTTTAGGGATATTATCAATAACATTAGCTTCATTACAAGATGATCCGGTTGATTTTGTTAAAAATAGACTCATTATTAATGATATGGATAAAAAACAATTGGATATCGCTTTAAGTAATTTTAAAGAAAAGTTTGGAGTAATACCAAGAAGTTTTAATGAAGATTTTTTAGAATATGAATTTAAATGTGATTATATAATAATGAATCCACCCTACTTTAAGTATAAGGATAATGATATATATGCCTATTTTTTAGAAAAAGCCTCAAATATTTCTAATGGATTTATTAGTATTAATCCTATATCATTTACTAATAGTTCTAAATTCAAAAGAACAAGAAAGTCTATATTAAACTTTAGTTCTATTACTTTATATCACTTTGATACCATACCAGGTTGTATATTTGATGATGCTCAAGTTAGAGTCTCAATAATTGTCTCACATAACAAATCAAATGACAAAAAAACTACCACTCAGATTAGATGGCAAAGTAAGAAGAGAAAGGAGATGATATCAAGTCTTGAATCCAAATTAGATGATGCTATTTTTACAGAAGATATATTTTATAAAACTTCTCCAAATACAACATATCTTATACACAAGAACTCACTATCTAAATATACGGTCAGTAAATCTGATTATCCAATTTATGTTACTAATTCACCGAGATATTTTATAACAGCTTCATCTAAAAAATTAGATAGAACGGGACAAATAGAAATATTCTTAAAAAATGAAGATTCATACAATAAGGCTTTGATAATGTTAAATAGTTCATATTTATATTGGTGGTGGAGAACATCCGACAGTTCAATGTCATTGACTAAAACAACTTTGTTATCTTTACCTTGGGTAGATTTTAAATATGATATGAATATCATAAATGAATTACTAGCGAGTGAGGAAGTCAATAAAGTATATAAGATGAATGCTGGCAAGTCACAGGAAAATATAAAACATCCTAAAGATTTAGTAAGAAAATTAAACTCTTTGTTTGTTGATGAAGATTTAATTAAACTTCAAGATTAATAAAAAAGCCATTCTAATATTAGAATGGCTTTTCGTTTTTTCGTTTATATTATTTTTTGAAATGTTGAATAGATACCTCACCAACATGTTGATTAATCTTATCAAATTCAATGTACAATTTACCATCAACTTCTTTTAAGTCTTTTCTTTTAAAAGAAAATGTGGCATTATTTTTAATGTATTTACATCTACTAGATGTACCACCACCTCTTTGTGTGATATTTGTGATATCATTTTTATCCAAATAAAGAATACCATCGATTAAGTTTAATTTACCTTTAGTAAAAACTTTTCTAGTATTTCTACCACAACTTCTAACCTCTATTCTGAAAGAGAAACCTGTTTTGTATTCGTCAATTGTCATGATACTTAAAACACCGTTATTATCATAACTGATGATGTAGTCAAATTTATTTGTGATAACATCATCAATTTCATAAATCTTATTATGTCCTTGGTTTTCTAAAATATTGTAACTTTCCAACATTCCACCTGTTTCAAATAATGATTTTACATATTCTTTGTATTTTTCACTTTTTGATGTAAGACAGTCAACTTTGCCGTTTTCATCATAAGTGAATCCACATGATTTACCATATGCGACAGGTTCTTTTATTTCAAAAATATACTCTTTGTTTTCAATTTTATCAGTGATGATTAAATCAGACATTCCTGAACCACCATCTTGTTTAATAAGATATTTATCATTTTCATAAATACCATTTCCGATGTAAACACAATTTAAATGATCAGCTATTGATTGAATCACCATAGTTTCAACAATTCTACCGGGTTGAAACAAAACTTGATTGTTCAATCTATTGGCAATATCATTTTTTAAAAATGGAAATTTTTCTAAAATATCAGAGACTTCAGAGATATTTTCAAAACCATTCTTCACAGCAATTTTGAATCTATTTAGATAATCTAAATTTATTACTATTTTTACTGATGTTAAATTTTGAATCATTTCTGTATATCTTTATTTGTTTAACAAAGATAAGGAATTATTTGATATTTACAAACTATTTATACAATTTTTTTGAAGCATCTATCGAAGAACTAACATCCTTCTCACAATAAGTCTTAATATCTTCAACTCTACCAGACCAATAATACTTATGAACATCAGAACCATTGATAATATCTTTAGGCGACTTAACTCCTAATTCGTAACACATTTCGTCGAAGCTGAAAGCCCAAGCAAACTTTTGTTTCCAATCATCAGACATATCTGTAACCCTAACATCCCAAGGCTTTTTATCATATAAATAAATCATATTTGCTGGTTCAATCTCGTATTTATGTAGTTTGTGAAGCAACCAAGGTATATCAAAATAATTGATTCTAAAGCCACAAAGATTATAACTTTTTGTTTCAATCTTTTTCAATAAGTTGTTAAATGATTCAACTATATCTCTTTCATCATCACCATAGAATGAACGAATCATTTTTTCTCCTTTAGATTCATATCCAAAAGAAATACAAACGATTCTACCATAAGTAGAAATGATACCAGCATTTTCAATATACGCCTCATTTACATCAGCATACTTTTCTGACCAGTTCATTTTCTCGTACTTACCTAAGAAAAGTCTAGCACCTCTTTCATCAGAGTCTAAAAAAGTATCATAATCCTTGTACTGACCAGCAGTCTCAATGTCAAAGTGAAATAATTCCATATGTCTTTTATGGAAATAATAATAAAAGGTTTAGACTATCTTAACATCCAATCACCACCTTTTATCTCTTCAAAGTTAGCAACATCATATTTATATTTATAAACCCAACACTCAATATCTGTTGATGATCTTACTTTAGTACGAATGTACTCATCGCCTTCATATTCATCCATCGCTGAGAAATTATTAGGATCAACTAAATAAATATCTCCATAAACTTTAGATTTTTTATCAATTACATATCCTGGATAAAACTCATTAACTTTATATAACTTACCGTTAATACTAGCTCTTCCACAATAAGTACATTCTCCTAAAACTCTTTTACCAGAGTCTCTAAACAAACCATACACAAATAGATATTCCATTCAGTATATATTATTTATTAGGTATAAAATTTAATATATAAGTCTATGAAACATCTTAAACCTTTTAAAATATTTGAAGCAGTTATTATACCAACTCCAATAGAAGATAATGCTAATGTTAATTCATTTGAATCGGCTGTTGCTTTTGGACAAAGAAATGATTTTGATGTAGTTGATTATGATGAATTTTATAACACATTAAGTGAAGAAAATAAGAAAACAGCACCACCAAGAAGAGGTGTTCCTTTCTTTGCTCTTTTTAATCCGATTAGAAGAAAAGCAATGTTTGTTTTATCTGATCCAAATGCGGCTAGATTTATTCCTAACTTCAAAGAAATTATGTTAGATATAATTGGACACGAAAGAGTTCATGCTGAACAAAGTTTAAGAAAAGGTCAAATTGATTACAAATTACCAAGTCCATTAGATAGAAAAGCTTATTTTTCTAATAAAGAAGAAGTTATGGCTTTTTCATTTACAATTGCTAATGGTTTATCTAAAATGAATAGAAGTTTAGAAACGGCTATGAGTCAGTTAGATATTCCGTTTAATCCAAGATCGGCAATGAGACCAGCAGAACATACAATGTTGTGGTCTGATATCAAAAGGTATTGTGATGAAAAAACAATTAAAAGATATAGAAAGTATATTTATTTATACTTAGAGAAAATGTATTTGAGTAATGAGCAATAAAGATAGGATAGTTTTTATAATGGTAGGAGGAGTTATGGCTTTACTTACTATTATAGTATTAGGTGATTTCTGGGTTTCTTTATATGAACACCGACCAATTGATGATGATATAATTCAATTGTTACAAATGTCAATTACAGGTTTAATTGGTATTGTTGGTGGATATTTTGGCTCAAAAAACTCAGATTCAGATAATAAAGATAATAATAAAAAAATTAATTAATTAATTAATATGGCAGTAGGAAGTAGACCGTTCGCATACAACACCGGAGCACCAATAGCCGGAACAACTCAAGTAGGAGATTTAGCAGTTGGGACACCAACAGCTGGATTTGAATCTACTGGATTAGAATGGTGGAATGGACCTGGAGAAGGCAGTGGATGGCTAATAGCTAAACCTGTTCCTTTGGATAATCAACCAACTCCTGTTCCTGGTGATAATCTTTTTTTAAGCACAACTTATAAGGCAACTGATATTGTTTTAAGTAATAACAATCAAACAGCTACTCAAATATTTTCATATCAACAATCAGTATTAGGACAAACTATTATTTCTGACGGTGATAAAGTAATGTTTAGTGTTAAATTTACTTCAACACAGTCAACTGTTGGTGCTGGTGGTCGTTTTATTGGCATTGGGTTAACAGATATGGATTATTCAGGGCCTTTTGGTGGTTATCCGGGCGGTGCTGATGAGCGTAGCATTGGCTTATCAGATTTTGGTCAACTTTATTTTAGTACTGGTGTCGAAACTACAGCTCCACAACTATTATCCGGTACTAGTCTTCCTACTTGGACCAATGGTGATGTGATTGATGTTGCTATTAATTATGATTTATCACTATTGTGGGTAAGAGTTAATGGTGGTCTTTGGAATAATTATGCTGGCTCAGATCCATCAACATCAAGTGTTGGTGTAGACATTTCAACTTTCGTCTTAACTAATTCTTCAGCTCCTGGTTATTATCCAGTTTTGTGTCCTTATATTTATGGAGTAATGGAAGTTTTAAATATTCCATTATATGGATATCCAAGTGGATATAATTTTTTAGGTAAAACTACCGCTTCAGTTGGATTTCTTAGATCAACAGATACTTCAGATGCTTCTTTTGCTACTTTAGTTAATAAAAAATTCAATCAATCATTTGCTTTAGATGCTGGTGGTGTCACATTGGCTAAGGCTTGGTTGAGTACTAATGGATATTGGACAAACCGATAAAATTAAAAAAAGAATCAGAAATTATAGTCTTTGATTTAAGATAAAAAAGTCCAGTTAAATAACTGGACTTTTTTATTTGTGGAGAATACGAGGATCGAACTCGTCACCTTTTGAATGCCATTCAAACGCTCTAGCCAAATGAGCTAATTCCCCTGGAGCCGGCACCGTGATTCAACGGTGGATCATCCGGCATTTATCTTTTTCTATTCTTTCGTCCATTTCCTTTATTCAAAGCACCATATGTTGGTGTTAGTGAATGACAATTTGGACAAAGTAATTTCAAATTATCTAAAGAATTATTATCCGAGTTACCATCTATATGTTCTAATTGTATTGGAACTTTACCTGTTGATGGATTTACTTTATCCCAACCACATTCCATACATTTTTCACCATATTTGATGATAAGATGTCTTTTATATGTCTTATGATAAAGAGTTGTGTCTCCATTTTCTATGTTCTCATAGATACCTTTATTTACAAATTCTACTTGACACTTAGCATCGCAGTATTTGTTATTTCTTTTGGTAACAACCTTTTCACAATTAGGACATATTTTCATCCATAATAATTATTTTTTGAGCGAAAGAGGAGAATCGAACTCCCGTCCTCGCCTTGGCAAGGCGATATAATAGCCACTATACGACTTTCGCTTATTTTACTTTTTCTTCTTTATAAGTCTTTTAATAAATTTATCCAATCCATTTTTACTTATGTCTCTTCCCAAATTCTTTTTACTTGACTCAAACTCTCCTGTTAATACTATCTTCTTTTCCATATCTTACTATTATAAAAACCCATCTAATCTACCATCTTCAGAGCTTACAACCACAAATTCTTTCATATCACATTTAGGGATAGAAGGACCATCGTGTCTAAATGGAATTGCTAAACAATTACCATTTGGTGCCTTATAGATTATATAGGTTTTATTATCAATTATGTTTTTGAATACTATCATATTCGTTTTTTATTTTTTGTGGAGCTAGTGAGAATCGAACCCACCACAGTCTGATCGCAAATCAAACTCGCCTAAGCCTTGGAACATGTAACCCCATATGTTTTGAGCGGGTACCCGGAATCGAACCGAGATCTCCACATTGGAAGTGTGGAGTAATAACCGTTATACGATACCCGCAATTTTTGTTGGCGAAGTGGGATTCGAACCCACGTTTGATACTATCTCAAGTTACCGCTACAGGTATAGTGTGTATAAGACACCACTGCTATTCGCCAATATAAAATAAAAAAACCCAGTCATTTGATTGACTGGGTTTCGTTTAATTCTTTTGATAAAAAATTACAACATAATCCAGCCAGTGACATTCGCTCCCGCGCCGCCTCCTATTTTCGCTGTTGATATGTTATTTAAATTTTTCATCGTTTTAATTATATTAATGTATATATAAAAAGTTTTAACTCCCTTTTTAGTTATTTTTAATTTTTGTTGGAAGGGAGGGATTCGAACCCCCGTACTCTTGCGAGAACAGATTTACAGTCTGTCGGTTTTAACCACTCACCCACCTTCCAATATTGTAGTCCGTACGGGATTCGAACCCGTGCCTCTGCCGTGAAAGGGCAGCGTGTTAACCGCTTCACTAACGGACCATTTTTTATTCTTTTACAAAGATAAGGATATTTTTTAATTATCCAAACATTTGTTAATTTTTTTGTGGGAATGGCGAGACTCGAACTCGCAACGCCCGAAGGCACTAGTTTTACAGACTAGCGTGACTACCTGTGTCACATCATTCCCATATTTGTAGTCCCGACGGGGATCGAACCCGCATCTACACCTTGAAAGGGTGTTGACCTGACCATTAGTCGACAGGACCATTTTGTGGGAGTACCAGGATTCGAACACTAGTTACCTCAAGCCATACGCCATATATTTACGAGGGGCGGCTTACATGCCGCTGACGTTACACTCCCAATTTAATTTAAAACAAAAAACCCAGTCTGATAAGTCAGACTGGGTTAGTTAATATCATAATGATTCCATTACGACATAGACATTAGTCTGACGTTTGAGCCACGCTCTCCCTCATAATAATACGCTATGTTAGTAATTGTTGTCATTGTTTTAGTTTTTTATAGTTTTTAATTCTTTTACAAATATACGGTGACAATTTCAATTCACCAAATATTTTTTATTTTTTTAGTAGCGGGGGAAGGATTCGAACCTCCGACCTCTAGGTTATGAGCCTAGCGAGCTACCCCTGCTCTACCCCGCAATATATTTTATTGTATGTGTATATATTAAAAAGTTTTTATCTCTTTTGATATTTTTTTACAAAAATAATAAAAATATTTAACTTAAAGCAGATTCCCATACATTTGATCCTCTAAGTCTACACTTTAATAAGAATCTATTAAGTTCAAAATTTTTATGATAAACATGATATTTCATCACTGATTCAGGACAAGCATGTACATCTTTTTCCAATCTATAGTACTCCATTAAATTATATACATCAAAATATTCATTCATTGTATCGGAGTTACCTACAGCAAATAAATCACTTATTCCTTGACACCAATCAAACCCAATAGGTATTAAAAGTTCACTTCCTTTTAATTCAAAACTCAAAGGTTCTAAAATTTCTAAATCAAATCTTGATGAAATAACAACATCATATTTAAAATTATTTAATTCTTCAAATTGATTTCTTAATAAATTAGATCGATATCTTTTATACCACATAGCATTAACATTTGTTGATCTAGTTTCGTAATTAATTTTAGAATCTAATTTATCACCCATTTTTTTAAATGGTTTATAATCATCATTGTCAAATGTTTCTAGCTCAATTGATCTTGGATTATACATTTCTATAATATCTTGTAATGAACAGTCGTCTTTTTGATAATTACCATACCAACCAGCTGGTGTTATATTTAATGGATTAGTCCAAGTGCTAATAAAAACATCAGGATTATAAATATCTAATATATTTTCTTTAAATCCTTTGTAACAATGTTTGGCTTCTCTAAATTGACCTGAAAGAATAAGTGCTGTTTTCATATATTTTATGAGTATTTTTTTAATTTTGATACAAAATCAATATTATCTTTATTTATAATATATTCAAAAGTATCTATATTACCTGAGTTAACATCTTCAACAGTTTCAGTAACTTTACAACCTAATTCTGACTTGAATATATTGAATATATTTTCACCTAAATTGTTGTATCTCCATATATTTGGTGGTAAATCAAACTTATTTTTAAAAAGAATACTTTCATTTTGTAAATCATAGATAGTTATGTCAGATGTTAAATAATTATTTGTATTATTATTATAAGCAACTATACATCCATTATTACTAAAATAAATACCACTTCTCAAACCTAAAAATAAATAGTTACTACCTTGAGAATGAACTTGAGCAGTTAGTGTATCAGGTAGATAATTTTTATAATCACCATAACTATATTCCAATCTTGGATTACAGTTATTGATTATATTACTTTTAATCCATTGTTCCATAATCATTAATTTACTTATTTCAGTATATTCTTTACCACTTTCTATAAATTTATCTGGAGCAATAGATAAAAATTTATCTAAATTAAAAAACACAGGAATAGCATAACAACAGTTAATTTGAAATTGTATAATATCGTTATTAAGAATTGTTATTATACTTTGAAATGATATAGATTCCAATTTATCTTTAATCATTAAATCCATATTTTTATTAAAAAAATCGACTGATTGGTCACCTAGTTCATAATCATATTCCCAAAGAATGGCATTTTTAAAACCTATTTGTTTGGCTAGTTTAAAAGCACTTATATAAAGATTAAAAACACCAGCCTGATAAGATTTCTTATAAATATAAGTTTCCAATCTAAGACCTCCAAGATAATCGGTTGTATTAAAAATATCACCTTCTATATTAACTGGGTTGTTTAATATATCTGACTCATTAACAATTAAATTGTTATCATCTTTGATAAAATAATCACATAGATTTTGATTTCTTTCACTAACAGAAATATGAGAAGCTAATATTACTTTTAAGTTTAATTTTTTTATCGATGTTAAACTTTTAAAAAGTATTTCTTCCCTTTCAACTGTACTAGCATGTGAAAATACTACTATACAAAAATCTTTATTCATTATAACTTTCTTGTATTTTGTCCAATATAAGTTCCAGATATATTAATATCTTTGACTATACCAGTATTTAATCCAATGGTCACATTATCACAAATAGTAATCTTTTCTCTAATTGATGAATTGGTTCCTAAATAAACTTTATTACCTAAGTTAACATTTCCAGAAACAATAGATCCTGGCATCGCACTAAAGTAATCACCTATTCTACAATCGTGTCCAATGTGATTAGCTCTATTTAATATGGCGTGTTTACCAATCTTAACATTACAAGTAATAATAGAATTAGCACCTATAAATGAACCTTCATCTATAGTAATATCATTGCTCATTAATTGAGCAGTTGGGTGTATAAAATTAAAATATTGAGTATTTACTGGTAGTTGTTTTACAATGTCTTCTCTATCTTTAGAATCAGCAACGGCTATCATGACAACATACTTATCTGGATTGAATTTAGAAAGGGGTAAAAGTTTACTATCACCTTCTTTCCAATATTCATCACTTACAAATCGAAAAAGTTCAATACCCATTTGAGCTTGAACTTCTCTTGCGTGACCACCATTACCAATTAAAGATTTAATCATTTAATATCATATTTTTAATTTTATCAATTAATAATCTTTGAGTTTCATTTTCTGGAAAAGGACAATGACAATCTATGAAATTTTTAATATCAAAAACTCCATTTAGATTAAAAATAAAAGTTTTATTTGTATAATTGCTAAACATATATTTTTCAATTCTTCTGGGTGTATAAAAATTTGAGCAAATCCCTCTTTTTATTTTGTGAACTTTTGTATGAGTTTGATTATTAACCATTCTTCCAAAATAAATTTCATCGCCTCCGTATAAAGAAACACAAGATTGTACATTGTTTACATATTCCTCAAAGTTAATATCAGTGTTTAATATTTTATTAAACGTTTTTCCTTTAGCTACAACATAACACATAGGATATCTATCAGGTCCAGAATATTCACCTATACATTCTGGTCTATTACTATCATAGGCATCACTAGTTAATATAACAATATCATCATGATTTTTATCAGATATACATGAATTTAGATATTCCAAGTCAAATAAAAACATATCTATGTCATTTATTAGACATATTTCATCTGGAAAAAATTTTGTAGCATACATTCTAATAATTTGTGATTGTATAGCTGTTGAGTGATTTGGTATTTTTTTAATTTTCTTAACTATTCCAAATTCATCTTGATAAAAATCACTTTCCTCATCTGTTATGTGAAATAAAACAGGAGTTATTCCTAGCTTCTTTAAAGTTATTTCTGAGTTTATCTTCCAAAAATTCAAATAATTTGAATCATCAGAAGAAAATATAATTTTATCTACTTTCATAATTTCTCAACTAAAATGTCAAAATCTCCACGACTTGTGACAGTATATCCATATTTTTTTAATCTTTCTAAAGTAGTCAATACATGATTTTCATCAGAAAGTATATTGTTCTCAAATAGTATTTTTTTAGGTAAAGTTGTATTTGAATCTAAGATATTATTAATAATAAAGCAATCATGACCTTCAGTATCTATTTTTAGATATTCTACATATTTAATATCATAGATATCCACAATACTATTCCAGGTTAAACATTTACACTCTGTTTTTTTATAGATGTGTTCAAGATTTCTATCTTTTAATTCTTTAACTGTTGATGTGTGTGGTTTGATTATTGAGTTACAACCTTTTAACCATCTAGGTAAATCATAATTTTCTATATCTTTAGGATCTATCCAATAAACATCTACCATTCCATCTTTATCACTTATAGCACAATTTACCTTAATAACTGTATCTTTATTGGGTAGATTGTCTAAATATATTTTAAGTGGTTCAATTGATAAACCTATTTCAGTTGTACTTGATTCTAAAAGAGTATCAAAATCAGAAGTTCCTATTTCTATAAAATCATATCTCATTTTGTATAGATTTCGAATTTTGATAAATCAGGATAAGGAAGTTCTAAATCTTCTTGATGTTTTTTAGTACCATCCATATTATAAAACTGACCCATTAGTAACATACCTCTTGTCGCTAGTTCAGGCATCATATAAAAGTTCCAACCTAACATATCAAAATTATCATCATGATAAGAACACTCTCTTCTACCTGAGTATCTAGCTCTTTTGAACCAAAGATAAGCTTCTAAACTATCTGTTAAAATAGCACCACCTTTACTTAACTTAAAGTGTTTGTAAGGTCCTGTAAATGAGATACACATATGTGTTCCTGGTTTATACATATCAGCAGTAAAACTTAAAGCAGAATCCCAAACATTAGTTGGTTCTAATTGATAAGCACCTTTGATTGTTTTCCCTTCTACTTGTCTAAATTTTACTTTAGCTCCTGCGTGAATAATCTCACAAGGAACTGAAGGGTAAGTTCTTGATGGTATAGTGATTTCCATACCTGCTGCTTTTTCATACATTAAAGCGAGAAAAAGTGCGTTACTTTGATTATCAACTGTTACTACATAAGGTGCTCCTGTATAGTCTGAAAGAGCTTTTTCAAAGTCTTCTGTTATTTTATATACTCCGTTTGCCATATTATCTTAATTCTAATTTTGCTATGTTTTTAAGTTCATTGGATGATGAAAATTCCCAATTTTCCATACTGCCTGTTATTGGGTTTATATAAATTACTTTATACAAAGTTTCTGGAATAATGTTAAAAGTTTTATAGGTAACACTATTTGAAATAAAATGATGAGAGAAAGATTCAGGAACATCATTTTTCAAAATTTGAAACTCAAATTCTATATCTTTTTCCCAACCATGGCAAATTATAGCAAATTTATTACTATCATTTACAATAAAAGCCGGTCTAAAAATACCAACATTTCTTACTCTAGATTTGGTAAAATCATTATCTAAAAATAATCCAACTGTATGAGTAGGTAGTTGAATCATATGGTTTAATATTTGATTTTTTTCTAATATTTGATATTGAACAGATTGTAGATGTCTTCTATCATGATTTGGAATACCTTCATCTGAAACAAATCTCATATAATCATCACCAGTGTTTATTTGCTTATCAAAGCAATTGATATAATCATTAGATTTACACATAATAATCTTACCATCTATCCAGTTTTTACCACTAAAAACCATTCCTGTACACATTGATGCTGTTTCTATTATTGATTTTAAATGGTTGATATATTCAATTTTTAAAATCGAATCATATTCAAATCTAACAAAAAAATCAAAACCATTATTATTACAAAATCTAGCACCATTGATTAAACTAGTTAAACAAGCCGGGGCATGAGGATCAGGATTATTTAATACTATTGAAGTTGAAAATAAATTAGTACCAAATGTTAAATATGATATAGATCCATCAGGTTCTAACAATGTATTATTTAAATCAACCTCACAGTAATCACACATTAAAGAAATATATTCTGGAATAGCAAGATGAGATGTTAATAAAATTGGAAAACCAAGATTTTTAACTCTGTTAATACATTCTATTGTAATCTCCTCAGATTCTTTAGATTGTATAAATGTATCTATTTGAATTAATACTTTATTCACTTTTGAAATAACTATTATCTTTAAGATTTACTAAATAATCTAAAATTAAATTAACTTCAGATGTTCTTTTTTCACCGTGTAGAACTTTTGTATCTCTTTTATTATCTGGAATTCTATAGAAATTTTGAGAAGTATCTTCATTACTCCATCTTGCTTTGCCTTCAATTGCTTCATCTGAATAAAAGTGTTTAACTGTTTCAAAACCTTCTCCTAAATTAACATAACAAAGAGGAAATCCTACATTTGTTTTTTTCCAAGAAAGAACATTATAAACAGTTTCTTCATGATAAGTAGCATATTTTTTAAGATTAACTAGTTTAGGTAAAATAAAACAAAGTTCTCTCCAAGTTTTTATAAAAGGTAAACATTTTTGATTCATTAGCATTATACCAGTAGTTCTATATGAACCTCTTTCATTTTCACCAACTTCTAAGAAACTCATCAAGGGCCATTCTAAACAAAATTTATTATCAGCTATGGGCCAAGATCCACCAGCAAATGGATTACCGTGTTGAACTCCATTTTCAATCCAAATCATATATTCATGAATTCCTTGAGTTGCGATAGGATAATCAGTTACAATAGGCATCCAATTAAATAACTCATCAACTAAAGGTGTTGCTAAACAGTCAGAGTCTAAATAACAAACCTCATCAAAGCCTTCTTCTAAAGCCATTTCCATAGCAATAGTTTTAGCACATAGAATATTATAAATTCTTTCACTATATCTATTTACATAGAAATTACCAGAATCAACTGATGTGTAATCTTCTGATGTTCTTTCTGAAATATCTAAATCAATATTTCTAAGTTGAACATTTTTATATTCATCAAATTTTTGTTTATCTTCTTCTTGTAGATTTATACAATAAACCAATAGTGGTAAATCAGAAAATAAACTAACTGATTTTGCTAGGTTAAGAGCTACTTCTAAGTAATCTCTAGTGACATGTGTTATATAAGTTTTTTTATTTATATTGATATTTTCTTTTTTTAATAGACTTTCTATATAAAGAAGATGTTTTTTTTCTTTTAGAAATTCTATTAGACTTTCTGGATAGTTTTCAATATTGTACTTTATACATGGATATTCATCTCTTCCTAAATAATCTTTACTATTCAATACTCTATCAATAAGTATATCTCTTTTTGTATTTTCTAAATTATTATATTCAATATGTGAGTAACTTTTTATTTTGTCAATTACTTGGTTTATACCACCAAAGCAAGAAAAATGCCAACCAATATTATTAATTATGTTGGTCACTGACATATCTCTTATTGTTTGAAAGTCATATTCTTTTAAATTTTGACTATGAAAGGCTTTTACTAAAAAGTTCCAAGGATGTAAATAACTATAATTATCAGCTGTAAAGTAGAACATTTTCAAATCTAATCTTGTTACACTTTTAATTACATTTAAATAATTTGTTATATCTTGTGAAATTATCTCATCACAATCTGATAAAATTCCAACAAATTCCTCTTTTATATTATTTCTAACCCAGTTTGAGAATTCAATTCTGTGTTTTTTCTCAACTGAAAAATATTCATTTGAGGGTTCAATTTTTATTCTTACAAAAATTAATCTATCATCTTCTATTAATTTTTTTGCAATTTCTGAATTTTTAATAAATTCATGACTATAAAACTCACTAGGAGTGGACTGGTGTGTTATATCAATTTCACAAACATAAAATTTGTCTATAAATTTGGACATATATTCTAACCTAATATCTAGTATTTCAAACTCATTGTTAAAAATACAAAAGTCAAATATTTTTATTTTCTCACATTTTTTTATAACAGATGTAACACTATCCCAATTTGAATTTGGGTCTTTATTAAATATTTCTATATTAGACATTTCGCTCACCACATTCTTCAACTCGTCAATCATTTTCTCTTTTGATAGAATTTGATATGGTGTGACATCTGTATCAATATAGTCATATCTAAAAGATGTATGTAAGTCTTCTAAAATGTAGAATCCTTTATATTTTAATTTACTCCATAAATATTCTAATGATTTTAATTGATGAGATGTTATATGACTGCCATCATCAACTATTATATCAAAAAAGTTATCATTAAATAATAATTTTAATTCTTTATCCTCTTGAGAGATTTTTGTATAATGAAATCTTTCATGTGTGAAATCAATATCAATAATATCTATACAATAAACATTGGCATTAACAAAATACTCTAACCACATTTTAATTGAATTACCTCTTAAAAAGCCGATTTCTAATAAATTCATTTTTTCATTTTTTAAATGTCCTATTTTAGATTCATAAAAATTAAGAAAGTTATGATGTGTCGCCTTGTCTGTATTATTTTTTAAGCCGATATCATGTAGAGATAAATTTTTCACTTTAATAAAACTAAATTCTGGTTTCCATTTACTTAATTCCTCAACAAAAGACATATCCTTAAATTCTAAATCTAATTGGCTAAAGAATGAGCCATCAGGAGAGGCATCTCTTTGTCCCCCCTTTTCAACTGTGGTACCTCTTTCAAAGTGAAGCATTGGGGAATTCAAAACATAAGCACCTTTCATTCCTGATGAATATAATTTAGAGTAGATATAATCATCACCATAGAAGAAAGATAATTCGTTTGGTATTTGATTGTAACTTTCTTTTCTAAAAATTGGATCCCAGCCTTGTCTATATGGCGTTTCAATTATTTTATAATTTAATTCAAAGGACCACTCTTGATAGTCTTTGTTATTTGAAATATGATTAACAAATCCAACATTTGGTTCTTTTTCAAGAACTTGAATAGCAGATGATAAAAAATTAGAAGCTATTCTAACATCATTATTTAATAAACATATGTAGGGTGTATTTGATTTTAATACGAACCAATTCCAAAGCTGATTAAGTGGTTTGTTTATATTATTTTGTATAAACTCTATATCATTAGGTAGTGTTGAAAAATACTCTTTAGTTCCTTCTTCAGAACTATTTTGGTCTATAATAGTTAAATTAAAATTACAATCTTGTGCCATTAAATCACTTACACAATCTTTTGTAAATTGTAAATTGTTTAAGTTTACTACAAGAACAGATATATTCATATAATAGATTATTTTATTAATTTATACTTTAATAATATCAAAAGTTTTAATATATACCTTAATGAAACATCTTAAATCTATACTTGAATCTATTGAATTTTATCCGTTTGAAGATGGTGGTTTAGATGGTGCTACCTACTATTATTATTTCTCAGATGGTCAAAATGATTTTAGAGTTGAAATAGATAGAAAACCACAAGGTGAAGCTGAAGTTGTTTATAGAGTTAAAACTGGTGATAACTGGACATTTGAATTAGTTCCAACAAACATATTCAGTCTTTTGAAAACTATATTTAACGGAATTATATCAGACTTTATTAGTAAAAATGATTGGTGTTCTGAAATCACTATAAAAGGTTTAGGTAAAGGAAATGAAAGTGACGCTATCACTCAAAGAACAAAAGTTTACTATAGATATTTACAGAATAATCCAATAGAGGGTTGGGAATTAGATAGATATGGTAACGAAATATACTTAGATAAAATAATTTAATATTATGAATAGACCAGAAGTAAGAATTATACAAAATCAAGAAGAACAAACTCAACCAGCTAATATTGATAGTTGGGAGGCAGAACAGTTACTTCGTAAATATGGACATCAACCTCAACAATTCTCAACTAGAGAAGAACCAAAACAAGTTGATAATGGTTTAACATTTGAACAAATGGTTGCCCAAGAAGAATCTAAAAGAAAAGAAGAAGAAATGAGAAGAAGAGCCAGAATGAATGGTCCTAAACCAACAACATTTGATGGTAATAGAGGTTATGACTCAGAAGTTAAATATAGTTCAGATGATGATACTGGATTTGGTTTCAAGATTGAAATCACAACAGATATGAAACTACCTAAATATTAAAATGCCTAAAAAATTAACACAAGAAGAATTTATACAAAAATCAAGATTGATACATGGTGATATAATTCTTAAATTGTGTGAAAAATTGGTTAAAAAAAATAATATATACAATAATAAAAAAAGCTTGACTATGAAATACTTAAAACTATTTGAAAACTTCACTCAAGAAAAACCTGAAATAATAACTGTTAAATTTAATGGTGATGGTTTTATTAACCAATATTGGAAAGGAACTGAAGGTGATAAAGTTTATCAAGCACATGGATTCGCTTCTAACTTAAAAAATCTTGAAGGAGAAGGTCACCATAATTATGGTGATGGCGGACTTGAAATGAGAAAAGGTTATTATTACCCATTATTTAAAGTGTTTTCTAAAGAAGACAGAAAAAATACCATATGGTATTATATTGTATATAGTGGTGATGAAATAAATATAATTCAGTCTAGCGAACACTCGGACCAAGGTATTGATATACCAAATAGTTTTAATTCTTTGAAAAATATAACTAATAACTGGTATTGTAAATTTGACGAAGGTGTGACTCCAGGTACAAGAGATCACAGAGGATATTTTGAAATTGTATCAGTTAGATAAATAATAATAATAAAAAAAAACTTGACTATGAAATACTTAAAACTATTTGAAAACTTTACAGATAAAGATAATAAGCATCCGTTTTCTATAACGGTAAAACCAACAGCTGAATTTGAGAGAAGATTAAAAGATATAAAAAATTCTGAAGGAAAACCATCATTTTTGGCTATGGGTAGTGAATTTACTTTAAAAAGAAATGATAATAGATTTAATCTTGTTAAAGTTGCTACAACTCCATTTGAAGTAACTAGAAACGAATTTAATGGTAAATCATTTACTGGTAAACAAGATGACCATTGGTTATCATACGATCCTAAAAATTCAGAGATATATGTTCATACTTCAAGAATATTTGGTACTGAATTAAAATTAGATGATAATGAAATAACCAGCACTGATAGAAGATACGCTACTGAAGATTATAAAGATGTAGGATTAGTTTGGATTGGTGGATACTATTGTAAATTTGAGAAAGGATTTGAAGTAGGTATGAAAGACCATCGTGGTTACTTTGAAATAACTAAAGTAGAAATATAATCTATAAAACCTCATCAATTAAGATGAGGTTTTTTTAGTACTGCTTGGACTAATGAAGATTGGAATAAGTTTCTTAATGAAATTAAGAATATCCTATTATGATAACACACTAGAAAAAATATCTGAATTTTTTTCTAAATATTGTATTTAAAATTGTGATTTTCTTCAATGTTTAGAAGAGTATTGTAAATCAATTTAATAATATTCTCAATATCTGAACGATGTGCGGTTTCCACTGTAGTGTGCATGTATTTCAATGGAAGTGAAATCAAAACAGAAGGAACACCACCATTTGAATAAGCAAAAGCATCTGTATCAGTTCCAGTTGAAGTTGATGAAGCCGCCAATTGAAAAGGAATTTTCTTTTTATTAGCAGTATCAATTACTAACTTTCTCAATTTGTTATGAACAGCAGGTGCTCTTGTGATAACACCACCTTGACCAGCAACGTGTTCACCTTCTTTAGAAGCAGTGTAACAAGGAGAAGAAGTTTCGTGACAAACATCAGTGATGATTGCTACATTTGGTTTGATACTTTGAGTAATCATTTGAGCACCTCTTAAACCAATTTCTTCTTGTACAGAATTGACAACATACAATTTGTATGGTAACTCTTTACCTTTTTCTTTTAATCGTCTTGCTACCTCAGCAATCATAAATCCACCAATGCGATTATCTAAAGCACGACCTGTGTAGTAATCTTTTCCTAACTTCATGAATTGGTCTTTGAAAGTAACAACTGTACCAACTTTAATACCCATATTCTCAACATCTTCTTTTGAAGAAGCACCAATATCAATAAAGATTGAATCTAAATCAGATTCTTTTTTACGATAGTGAATGTGAATTGCTGGGTGACCAAAGATACCATCTACTGGTCCATTTTCACCCCAAAGAGTAACCCTCATTGAAGGCGCAATAGTAGCATCAGAGCCACCATTTTTGATTACTTTTATGTAACCTTTTGAATCGATATAATTCACAAACCAACTGATTTCGTCAGCGTGTGCCTCAATTACTACTTTGAACTCAGAGTCCATATTACCCATAATACCGTAAGCGGTACCATAGTTATCAATTTCTACTTTATCAGCAAACTTAGCAATGTTTTCCATCCAAAGTTTCTGACCACCTAATTCGTATTCGAATCCGGTCGGTGAGTTGCTATTCAAATAGCTTTCAAGGAATTTTTCGTTTATCTTCATATAATTTACTTTGTTTTAATTCTTAAAATTCTAATTGGTTCATAAATAAAAAATAAACCAAGTATTGTGTATATTATTTTATACTCAATATTACAGTCATTGTTTATAACTAGATTAAATATCATACCGGCTAAAGCAAACATCGGTATTGTTAAAATCAATTTCATTTTAATTGGACTCATTTGAAATCTTCGTTACTTCTATAGTTACTTAAATTAATTGTATCAAATTCATCTTTTTGATCTTTTTTAGAAACATCCATCATTTTTAAAACTGTATTAATAGGTCTTTCAGTCCAATCAAACTCACTTGATTTATCATATTCTTTTTTATTATTCACAAAAAGTTTGGCTTCTTGGTGACCGGTACCTCCAAAATAGTTTGTTGATATTTTAGCAATAGTTTTATCTTTCCCAAATTCTCTTACATTGTGAATATAAGTAGTGGCTAAAATATCATGAGGTAATTCGATCCACTTTATTTCTTTAGATTCTTTATTTTCTAACACAGAGTTAATCTTTTCATTTCTTAACTCCGACTTATTCATTAAATATACGCTTATACAGTGTCCCATAATTCGGAACAAAGATAAATAATAAAAGCCATTTGACAAAATAATATATAGAGTAATAAAAAAAATTACTACAAATGAGTATAATTTCACTTTCCACTTACACAGATATGTCAGGAGCAGCAACTCCTTCATCAGGTATTATAATGGGTTTAGATACACTAGATGGAAAATTTAAACAAAAAGATTCTACAGGAGTTATAACAGAAATTGGATCAGGTGCTGGTACAGGTTCTGCTGGTACATCTGGATCTGCTGGTACATCTGGATCTTCGGGTACAAGCGGAAATATTGGAGCAACTGGACCAAGTGGAGCAGATGGTGGTAACTCATTAAAATGGATATATGGTGATAAAGATACAACCGGTGAGTTTGAATTAACCACTGCTGATTTTACACAAACAAATAATTATGTTTTAATTAATTACTCTAGTCAAATTGGTGACGTATCATCTTGGTTAACAGCTTTGGGAGATTATGCTACTTTATTTTCAGGCGCTGTTTATATGAAAATATCAGAGTTAGTTGATCCTAACATATATGGTATTTACCAAGTTACTGCTGGTTCTGACCAAACAACACACTGGAGATATGAAGTTACTAAGGTTTCATCAAATGGTACTCCTACTAACAGCTTAGAATATTCAATTAGTTGGGTTATAATGGGTGGTAATAGTGGATCATCAGGTAGTTCAGGATCATCTGGAACAAGAGGATCATCTGGAACAAGTGGATTATCTGGAACTGCTGGAACATCCGGAAATTCGGGTGCTGATGCTGCCAATACTTTAAAATGGACATTAGATAACACATCAACTGCGACTACATTTGAAAAGTTTGACACTAATTCCGAGACTGATACATCATTAATTAATTTAATTAGTATAAATAAAACAAGTTTAAATGGTGATGTTACTAGTTGGTTGGGTACAATTGACACAATGGTAACCGCAAGCGCTGATAGTGTTTATTTACAGATAACTAAATCTGATGATGCTACTATATTTGGTATTTATTCAATAAACACATCAACTGATAATGGAACACATTATACATTTACCATTTCTCTTACTGGAGTTATAGCATCAAATGGAACTTTATTAGAATATAGAGATTATTCTATAAGTTTTATTTTACAAAGTATTGGCAGTCCAGGAGCAAATGGATCATCTGGAACTTCAGGATCATCTGGAACTTCAGGATCATCTGGAACTTCAGGATCATCAGGAACAAGTGGAACATCAGGAACAAGTGGAACATCAGGAACAAGTGGAACATCAGGAACAAGTGGAACATCAGGAACAAGTGGAACATCAGGAA